>Ga0180435_10000186_pt1 | contig 66092 bp, 66 predicted proteins | sample SS_ome_3_FD_132467 | JGI IMG/M metagenome (GOLD analysis project Ga0180435, IMG submission 132467) | Hypersaline lake sediment archaeal communities from the Salton Sea, California, USA - SS_3_S_1 metaG | ecosystem: Environmental > Aquatic > Non-marine Saline and Alkaline > Hypersaline >... | reverse complement strand
CACATTTCTACTCGTTCTGGCCATCCGGCAGGTATGCGGCCAGGTGGTCATTAACGAACTGATGTACCATCCCTACGAACCTTGGCCGCCTTCGCAGCCCTACCCTACCACCAACGATACCGAATACATCGAGATCTACAATGCCGGAACCGGCACCGTCGACCTTACAAACTACCGGTTTGATAACGGCGTGGACTTCGAATTCCCTCCGGGTCTTGCCCTGCAGCCCGGCGCCTACCTGGTGATTGCCGACAACATCGAGGCTTTCACAAACTACTATCCCGCCGTGACAAACGTGATCGGCAATTTCCAGGGCGCGCTGGACAACGGCGGCGAACGGGTGACGCTGTCGCGCCTGGAAGGCGAGGACTGGGTGACGGAGGACACCATCCGCTACTACGATTACGGCCCGTCCGACGGCGAGGGGCCGTCGCTGGAGCTCATTCACCCCGGCTTTGCCCGGCTGCGCAACCAGTACTACGGCGACTGGCAGTCTTCTGCCGACCCCGACGGGACGCCTGGAGAACAGAACAGCGTCTATGATTCCACCCCTCTGCCGGTGGTAGGCGACGTCCTGCACGATCCTCCCCTGCCCTTCCCGAACTCCAGCGTTACCATCACCTGCCGCGCCACGGGACGCGACGGGGACGCGCTGCAGTCGGTAACGGCGCAGTACCGCCGCGACTCCGGAAGCTGGAGTAACGCCACCATGTACGACAACGGTCAGGAGGGTGACGTAACCGCCGCTGACGGGGTCTACACCGTGCGGCTGCCGCCGTACGGGTCCGCCCCGATGAGCAGCGGCCAGATCCTGGAATTCAGGATACAGGCCACGGACTCCATCGGTTCGCGTACATTCCCCGCCGCAAGCACCTCGGGCGTCCTTACCGGGCCCTATTCTTACCTGTGCTATTTCGGCGACGACACCTACACCGACTGCGACTTCGCGGGAGAGTATCTGACGTACCACATTCTCATGACCCCGGAGAACAAGACACTGCTGGAAACCAGGGGTGTCACTTCCGACGTCCTTCTGGACGCCACCCTGGTGACTTCGGAGGGCGATATTTTCTACAACTGCGGTGCGCGCTTTCGTGGCGGCAGTTCAAGGAACGCAACGCTTGGCGGCTACCGCGTCGATCTGCCGGCCGGCGAATCGCTTGACGGCTTCAGCGAGATAAACCTGAACCACTTGAATGCGCTGAACCAGTATGTCGGCATGACAATCTTCGGCCGCACCACGGACGAGTATGCTTCGAAGGTCCGCCTGACGCGTGTCTGGCTGAACAGCGAGAGAAAAAACCCGAACCAGAGCATCTATGTGAGGCTCGAGGGATTCGGCAACGAGATGATGCGCAGGCTCCATCCCGACGGCGTCGGCAACCGTTACTGGGCCGACGGTGATTTTGGCGTCACAGGCTATCTTGACTACCTCGGCGACACCTCTTCTGCCTATTACAGCAGGTATTACATGGCCACAAACAATCCCTACTGGGCCTGGGACGACCTGATCGATTTTTGCAGCATACTGAACCAGCCGGCAAGCCAGTATCCGACCATCCTGACCAACAGGATGAACGTACGCCTGTGGGCGCGCCATTTCGCCACCCAGGTCTGCGTCGACAACAATGAACCCGGCTTCGGCTCGCCTCACAATTCTTACGGCGACGAGCTCAAGCTGCACGTAGACCCCGCTACCGGGCAGTTCGATATCTTCCCTTGGGACATGGACGCAGCCGTGGGAAGCAGCGCTCTGCTGTGGGGATACAACGTTGGGGTGGCAGCGCCCCTTGTGAGAAAGTTCCTCTTCAATCCCCCGGTAATCCCATACTACGTCGGCGACGTACACGACATCATGAGCGGTGTCATGTCGCACAGTGAAATGGACGCCCTGTTCACCGAAATGGGCAGCAAGATGGCGGGAAACAAGGGTACCTGGCTGAGTACTTTGACCGCGCAGCGCAACGGTCTCCTGGGGCAGATCAACACAAACCTTAGCGTTGTCATCAACGGCAGCGCGGCCGTGCCCGTTGCGAATTTCGTAGCTCCGGATACGGGCGGCATCGAGCAGCACGTGGTGATAGACCAGGATTTTACCGGTTGGACATATCTGGGAGACTTCGAGTTCGCGGCCTCGGGGTCCGAGTATGTCCGCGTGGCCCACGAGGGCGGCACGGCCAACACTCTTGCCGACGCCATCAAGCTGACTAACGCCGTGACCACTTTGATAATCGACAATGCCGACCCTGCATTCTCCACCGCCGGCACGTGGGGCAGTCAGTCGGCGGGCTACAACGGCAGTCTGCGTAAATCCACGGAAGAGGGCGCCTACGCGACCTGGGGACTCTCGGGCCTGTCGCAGCCGGGGACGTATTCGGTGTTCGCCTACAGCGTCAGCGGATCCTCGCTTCGCATACCGGTGGACAGCGCTGCCGACTTCTACATAGCGGCGGGCGAGTTCCACGTGTCGCTGTCTCTTAACGGCACGGCGCCGCAGAATTACACATCGCGTATCCGGGTCAACGGTTCGCAGGAGACCGCTTTCGATACGCGCAACAACGCCTGGACAATGCCGGAACAAGTCGTAATGCCGGGCGGGACTTTCAGCACGCTCAACGTGGAAGCCCTCTCGCCGGACGGCGACGTGCTCGCTACTCGCAGCTACACCATCGTGGCCGACCGCGCGCCGCAGTCCGTCAGCGGCGCAATCTCGGGCAGCGTAACCTGGGACGGAGCGTCCGGCGTCTACCATGTGACCGACAATGTAACCATTGGATCCGGCAACACGCTTACGATCGAGTCCAACACCGTCATCGCCGTGGCGTCCGGCAAGTCGATAACCGTATCAGCGGGCGGCACGCTGGCGATGAACGGCACCGAAGGCGATCCGATATACATATTTCCGCGGAGCGGCGCGACCTGGACCATCTCCGTCTCCGGCGGCGGCGCCTCGTTCACCGCACGCCATACGCACATGGCGGGGGGAAGGGTAAGCGTCGGCAGCGGCGCGACGTTGCTGCTTGAGGACGGTTCGGCCGGTCAATACAGCGGCAGCGACGGGATCGTCGCCGCGTCTTCGGCAAGCAGCGTCGTGATACGCCGCATGATCGTATCGGACTACGCGAAAACAGTGTTCAACAATACCCCCACCCTCATAGAAGAATCTCTCTTTGAGAACATGTCGCTGCGCGGCATCGAGTTCATCAACGCGGCGGTCCAGGCGACGGTCCGCCGCACGACCGTGCGCGACGCGACCGGCGGGGCCGCGGTCGACGGAATCGTGTTCGACGGCTGCTCCGCCGGCCTTGTCACCAACGGGCTTGTGCGCAACGTATCCGGTACGGGCGTATTGGCCGACGGCTCGGTTCTTACCGTTTGCGACACGCTGGTTCACGAGGCCGGCACGGGCATGGCCGAACAGGGCGCCTCGTCCCTCACGCAGCGCGACAACACCATCGCGGATTGCGCGACCGGGCTGAGCGGATCTCAAACCACGGTCACGAACACCATTATATGGGACGTGGAGACGGGTGTCTCGAGCGGCCCGGCGACCGTCGGCTATTGCGACATCGAGTTGCCCGGCACCAACGCGTACGAGGGCACGGCGAATATCAACCGCAACCCGTGGTTCAAGGAGCCTGCCGCAGGCGACTACCGCCTGCAGGCTATCTCGCCGTGCCTGACGGCCGGGGCTTCCGGCGACGCGATGGGCCCTGTGTTCCCGGTCGGCGCCAACCCCGCCGCTCCATCGAATCTGGCCGTTTCGAACGTCACGGGCGCCTCCATTGAAATCGCCTGGCAAGACAACAGCAGTGATGAGAAGTCGTTCGAAATCCAGCGCGCGGTCGAGGACGGCGCATGGGAGGATCTGGCCCAGGCCGCGGCCGGGCAGACGACATACGTCGACGGCAGCGTCATTGAAGACACGCTCTACCGGTACCGCGTCAGGTCCGCGCACGCGCGCGGGGCGTCCGGTTACACCGATCCGACCGAGAGCACAACCGCGCTTGAAACGACGACGCAACTGCTGATCGATTCTCTGCGCATCACCGAGATCATGTACAACCTGCCGGGTGACGACGCGGCGGAATTCATCGAGGTGAAGAACGTCGGCGCGCAGACGGTCAACGTCAGCGGGCTGTACTTCGACAACGGGCGTTATGTATTCCCGCCGGCGACCACTCTGGCGGCCGGCGAGATCTTTTTGCTGGTTAGAAACGCGACGGCTTTCAGTGCGGTCTATCCGGGAGTGACGTTCGATGCCGCGTTCCTGCTGGACGACGGCCTGGACAACGCGGGCGAGAACATCTGGATCAAGACGCCTGACGGCACTAAGGTGGTAGATGTCGACTACAACGACGCGCCGCCGTGGCCGGAGCTGGCCGACGGCGGCGGTTACTCGCTGGTGCTGGTGGACGAGGCCGAGGGCCCGCCGTACGACGCTTCACGATGGAGGGCGAGTACCGAGCCCGGTGGTTCGCCCGGCGAGGACGATCCCGCGCCGCCATTCGGAACGATCGTTATCAATGAGATCCTCACCCACCAGGACAAAGACAACCCCGGCGACTGGGTCGAACTGTACAACCCGACAACCAACGCTATCGACATCAGCTACTGGTATCTCAGCGACAGCGCCGGCGTTCTGACGAATTTCCAGGTTCCGAACCCGACGATCGTCCCAGCCGGTGGCTACGTCGTCTTCACGGAGTATCACGACTTCGGCGTGGGCGCGCTCGGCGCACCCGGTTTCGCTCTCAGCGAACTGGGCGAACAGGTCATACTTTCCTCGGGCAACGCGGCGGGCCAGCTCACGAGTTACCGTACGACGGTGCGGTTCGGCGCATCGGCAAAGGACGTGACCTTCGGCCGGTATACGCGGAGCGACGGCGAGGTCGATTTTACCGAGCTCAGCGCGAAGACCTTCGGGGCGGCCAACGCCTACCCCAAGGTCGGGCCGGTGGTGATCAACGAGATCATGTACAACCCCGCGGCCGGCGGAAAGGAATTCATCGAGCTACTGAACATCGACACCGGCACCAAACCGCTTTTCGACCCGGCCAATCCGGACAACACCTGGCAGATCGACGGAGGAGTGGAGTTCACGTTTCCGAAGAACGTTACCATGGCCCCCGGAGAGCACATCCTGGTGGTTTCCGTAGCCCCGGACGAGTTTCGCGCCATTTCCGGAATCACAGGCACGGCGGTCCAGGTCTACGGTCCGTTTGACGGGAGTCTCAACAACGCCGGCGAGAGCATCAAGCTTTACAGGCCGGGGACGCCGGAGCCGGGGGGATTCGTGCCCCGCATCAGGGTTGACCGCGTGAACTACGACGACGATCCGCCCTGGCCCGTCGCGGCCGACAACGACGGCCCCTCCCTCGAAAGGATCGTTCCATCCGGCTACGGCAACGACCCGGCCAACTGGATCGCCGGCAGCATGGGCGGTACGCCGGGAGCGCAGAACAACAGCGCCGGTCTGCCTTCAATCGGTTTTCAGGCTTCGCGGGGAAGCGGCATCGAGAGCAACGGAACCGTCAAGGTGCGAGTCACGCTGACTCCGGCGGTGACGCATACCGTGCGCGTACACTACGCCGTGAGCGGCGGTACAGCAACCGGCGGCAGCGATTACACGCTTGAGGACGGCGTTCTGATCTTCTGGCCTTACGAGACAAGCAAGACGATCCCCCTGGTCATTCACGACGACTCCACCCCGGCGGGCGAGCCGGACGAGACGGTCGTGATCGGTCTTTCGGGCGCCGAAGGCGCATTGCTGGGCGGAAACCGTGTTTACACCTACACTATAATCGACACCGATGCCACCTCACTGGCGGCGCCCACGATCAGCCCGACGGGAACGAACTTCTACGGTTCGATCGTTGTAACGCTGTATTCCGGCGTCGGCGGCGCCACCATCAGGTACACCACGGACGGCACCCGGCCGGACTGGGACGACAAGACATATGTCGGTCCGATCACTCTGACCAGCAGCGCGCGCCTGACGGCGCGCACCTTCCTGGGTTCCTACAACGCCGGAAGCTGGAGCAGCGAGCTGTTTCTCGAGCAGACCCCGGTTCCGGGCTGGGAACCGCCGGACCTCGCATCGAACATTTTCGAACGTATTGTGCTGGCAAGCACCGACGACGCCAGGGAAGCCAACCGCGGCGCCATGCGCCTGGCCGACGCGACGATTCCCCTGGGCGAGAGCACATCCTACGGGGCGGGCTTCCGGTTCGCGGACGTGGACGTTTCTCAGGGCATAACAGTGACAAACGCCTACCTGCAATTCACAGCCGCGGCCGCGGCTGCCGGCAGCATAGCCTTGCGAATCTACGGCGAGGACGTCGACAATGCGGCAACCTTCACAGGATCGTCCGGCAACATCAGCGCCAGAAGCGCCAACTTCACAACCGCGTTCGTCGACTGGAACCCGCCGTCCTGGACTCTGGGTGCCCAGGACGAAGCCCAGCGCACACCCAACATCGCCGATGTAGTCAACGAGATCTTATCCCGCCCCGGTTGGGTCGCCGGAAATGCCCTGAACATCATAGTCCGTTTTGAAGGGGGCACGAGCACGCGCTCCCTGCATACCTACGACGGCGATTTCCTGCTGGCGGCCGTTCTGCACATCGAGTGGGCTTCTCAAACGCCGGATTATTTCTGGCTGGGAGTCGAGACCAACGGTTTCGGCGCCGTGGTTGGCGGCAACAGGTGGGTTTCGGCCGGATCTCCCGCCTCGGTCGAAGCCAGCCCGGACGATTTCTCGTACTTTGCCGGCTGGTCGGGCGACGTGCAGGGCAACACGAACGACACGCTCATGACCGTTTTCATGGATCGCGAACGCGCGCTGACCGCGAATTTCGGCGAAAGCATGGCCACCAACGACACTCCCAAGCGCTGGCTCGGCACCTTTTTCGAAACGAACGACTACGACGAAGCCGCGATGAGCGACACGGACCATGACGGCATGCCCGCGTGGGAGGAATACCGGGCCGGCACCGACCCCACCGATCCGGATTCCGTCCTGGCACTGCGCTCGATAGCAAACAGCCTGAGCGGATACAAGATCCGCTGGCTCTCGGTGACCGACCGTTTCTACTCGGTATACCGGTCGTTGGATCTTTTCCTGCCGTGGACCAACCCGCCCATCGGCGCGGATATTCCCGGAGATCCTTCGGGGACAAACACCTACACGGACGGCAGCAACACGAATTCCGCCGCATTCTACAGGATAGGAGTTCAGGAGCCGTAACCCCCGCCGGGCCGCCGGGCGCGGACGAAACGCGGGACCGTGCTCCGGCCGAGGCCGGCTTTACATGTTGAGGCCCTTGTTGATGATCTCGACCATCGGCACAAACATGGCAATCACGATTGTACCGACGATAAGGGCGAGAAGAACGATCATTACCGGCTCGATGACGGAAGTCAAGCCTTCGACCGCGGCGTCGACTTCTTCGTCGTAGTTGTCGGCTATGCGCATGAGCATGTCGGGCAGCGCGCCGGTTTCCTCGCCGACGTCAACCATGCTGATAACCATTCCCGGAAAGACGCCTGAAGCCTCAAGCGGCATGGTCATGCTGTCGCCTTCCTTGACGGCATCATGCACGGACTGAATGGCGCGCGCGACCACGGCGTTGCCCGAGGTATCCCTTACAATGTTCAATGCCTGCAGCACCGGCACGCCGGAACTCATCAATGTTCCCAGTGTTCTGGAAAAGCGCGATACGGCGGTCTTGACAAAAAGCGTGCCGAACAGCGGCATTTTGAGCTTTACCTTGTCCTGTACGTATCGCCCCGATTGCGTTCGTCCCCAGAACTTGTTGCCCACAACGATAACGGCGATAGCGGCAACAACAATAATCCAGTGGTTCTGAACAAAATCAGAGATATCGATGACAAACTGCGTCAGCGCCGGAAGCTGAGCGTTGCCAAGCAGATCCTTGAAGATCTCGGCGAACTGGGGGATGATCTTCGTCAGCAGGAATCCCAGAATCGCGATCGCCACGACCAGCACCACTATCGGATAGACCATGGCGCTCTTCACCTTGCGCTTGATGCGTTCGGCTTTCTCCATGAACTCAGCCAGCCGGGCCAGCACGACGTCCAGCACGCCGCCGGCTTCGCCGGCCTTGACCATGTTGACATAGAGGTTGTCGAATACGGAGGGATACATGCCGAGGGCTTCCGAAAAAGTTCCGCCTCCTTCGACCGCCTCTCCCATGCCGTTCAAAGATTCTCGCAGCTTGGGATGTCTTTCCTGCTGCAGAAGGATTCTCAATCCTCTCAGTAGCGGCAGCCCGGCCTCTATCAAGGTGGCGAGCTGCCGCGTGAGAATCATAAGGTGCTTCGTCTTGACCGAACCGCCGAAGAAGGAGGGAAGCTTGATCTCCATCTTGAGCCCCTTGCCGGCGGCTTGTTTGCCGGGCGCGGCAGGCGCCGTCTTCTGTGAGCGGCCGCTGATTTCGGCGACGCGCGTAGGGAACAATCCTTTTGCCCTGATCATGCTGACGGCTTCGGACTGATTGGCGGCATCGATCACGTCCTCGTGTTCGGCGCCCTTGCCATCCATCGCCGTATACTTGAATCGCGGCATGGGGGACTATTACTCCTTTCGATCGGCCTCTTTGACCTTCTTCCTCTTTTTGTCCGGCGCGGCGATATCCACCCATTCCAGCAGGGCCATCTCGGAACCGTCGCCGCCGCGGCGTCCCAGCTTCACGATGCGCGTGTAGCCGCCGCGCCGTTCCGCGATACCGGGAGCTATCGTGTCGAAGAGCTCGGAAACATTCTTCCTGCTGTCGAGGACCGACAAAGCCTGTCGCCGGGCGGCAAGCGTGCCCTTGCGCCCCAGCGTAACCATGCGATCCGCGACACTTCTTGCCGTCTTGGCCTTGGCAAGCGTCGTCTTGATGCGCTTCTCCGCTATCAGGGCGCACACCAGGGCCGAAACCGTAGCCCTGCGGTGAGCGGTGGTTCTTCCAAGCTTCTTGTCGTTCTTCTTATGTCTCATCGCGTGTTCCGGTGCAGTCCGTTCAGTCTTCCAACGCGCTTTCCACGAGATCGAGGTCGAACGTCATGCCCAGCGACAGACCCAGATCCGCCAGTTTACTCTTGATCTCATTCAGCGACTTCTTGCCGAAGTTGCGGTATTTCAGCATATCGCCTTCGGTCTTCTGTGCCAGCTCTCCGACGGTGGTGATGTTGGCGTTGTTGAGGCAGTTAGCCGCTCTTACGCTCAATTCTATTTCGTTTACGCTCATGCGCAATTTCTGCCGGAGCTCCTCCCTCTCGGCATCGACCTTCTTCTCGGTCTCTTCGAATTCCACGATATCCTCGTCATAGTTGACGAACGGATCGAGGTGGTGACGCAGAATGGCCGAAGCCATCGTAAGGGCATCGTCAGGCCTGACCCGTCCGTCGGTCCAGACTTCGATGATAAGTTTGTCGTAGTCGGTACGCTGTCCCACGCGCGTGTTTTCCGTCTGGAAGTTTACGCGTCTGACCGGCGAGAAGACCGCGTCAATGGGAATGCGGCCGATCTCCTGATCCGGCTTCTTGTTACGCTCGGCCGCATAGAATCCCCTGCCCACCTTTACCTCCAGGTCCATTTCGAGGTTGCCGGTTTCGGCAAGCGTCGCGATGTGAAAGTCCGGGTTTAGCACTTCCACGGCGCCGGCGGTCTCGATATCCGCCGCGGTGATTTCGCAGGGACCCTTTGCCTTGAGCTTCAGCGCGCCGGGCTCGCGGATGAAAGTCCGCATCAGCACCTGCTTGAGATTCAGAATAATGTCCGTAACGTCTTCGACCACGCCCGGCAGTGTGCAGAATTCGTGATCGGCCCCGGAGATGAAAACGGAGGTTATCGCGGCGCCTTCGATCGAGGAAAGCAGCACCCTCCGCAACGAGTTGCCGATGGTCGTACCGTATCCTATCTCGAAGGGCTCGGCGGTAAACCGCGCGTAGTAGTCGGTTGCCGTGGCCTCATCCTTAATGACCCGTTTGGGCATCTCGAATCTGCTCAATCTAGTCGGCATCGTTTCAGTCCTTTCCTGAAAGCCGTGAGCCGTTACGCTGCCGGCCGGCTCTGCTTACTTAGAGTAAAGCTCAACCACCAGTTGTTCATCCACAACCGGAGCGATTTCCTCGCGGGTGGGAATCCGCGCCAGGCTGCCCGAGAAGGCTTTGACGTCACGACTCAGCCACGGCGAAAGCTCGCCGCCTTCGGTCAGCTCCAGACTTCTCGCAGCCGCCGCGCGGCTGCCTGCCCTGTCCTTGACCTGAATCACGGATCCGGGCTTGACGATCATCGAAGGGATATTGGCCTTACCGCCGTCGACCGTCACGTGATCGTGCGACACAAACTGCCTGGCGGCCCTGCGCGACACGGCAAAACCCAGTCTGTAAACGAGATTATCCAGGCGGCTCTCCAGCATCTGAAGCAGGATCTCGCCGGTAACGCCGCGGCGGCGGGAGGCCCTCTTGAAGATAAGCTTGAACTGCCCTTCCTGCAAACCGTATTGCCGTCGCAAGCGCTGCTTCTCGCGCAGCTGCATGCCGTAGTCCGAAAGCTTGCGCCCGCGCCGCTGACCGTGCATTCCGGGAGCCGGTCTTCCGGTTTCAACCGCACACTTTGCCATGCCGCAACGCGATCCCTTGAGGAACAGCTTCATTCCCTCGCGGCGACAGATTCTGCAGGCTGGTCCGCTATATCTACCCATTTTACACTCTTCTCCTCTTGCGGGGGCGGCAACCGTTGTGCGGTATCGGAGTAACATCCTTTATGACGCTTATATTCAGTCCGGAAGACTGGAGAGCGCGAATTGCGGATTCGCGTCCGGAACCCGCGCCCTGGACGCGCACCTCCACCTCGTGCATGCCGCGACCGACAGCCTGCCGAGCCGCGTCCTGCCCGACCAGCGTGGCGGCAAAGGCCGTACTTTTGCGCGAGCCCTTGAAGCCGGTACGCCCGCCGCTGCTCCAGGCTACAACGCCGCCGCGCACATCCGTAATCGCCACCGACGTATTGTTGAATGTCGCCTTGATATGAGCAATTCCCGCGGGGATCGACCGGCTGCCCTTACCTCTGCGTCTGACCGCCGTCTGGGCGGATTCACCGCTCTCACCGGACGAGCCGGCTCTTTCTTCGCCCGTTTCCTCCCGCGGGGCCCGGTTGTTCGGCGCAGGCGTATCGGCCGCGCTCTTCGGGCGACCTGCCGGCTGAGCCGGGGATCCGTCCGCAATTTGCTTCTCGCTGGATTCTGCTTTTATTTCGTCCGACATTGCTCCGTGCTCCGCTCTAAGCCTAGGACCCCTGTTTCGCCGCCGCGCGGGCCTCCTTGCCCCGGACGGCGCCCACCGTTCTGCGTGGACCCTTCCTGGTGCGCGCATTGGTGCTGGTTCGCTGCCCTCTGACCGGCAGACCGCGGCGATGCCGAATGCCGCGATAGCTGCCTATGCTGATCAGACGGCGAATATTCTGCGATACCTCGCGCCTGAGATCACCTTCAACCCTGAAACTTGTCTGTATCACGCCGAGCACGCTCCTAAGCTCCTCGGGCGTAAGATCGTCGGCCTTCTTGGCGGGATCGAGCCTGGCCTCGGCTACGATCGCCCTGGCGCGCGCCGGGCCAATGCCATGAATGTACCTCAAGGCGTATTCAATCCGCTTGCTGCCCGGTATATCGATTCCCAATAGTCTCGGCATCTTCCAAACTCCCGCCAACCGTCAAGCGGCCGGGCTTGCCCGGCTCAGCCCTGCCTCTGTTTGTGCCTGGGATTTGTGCACACCACACGCACTACGCCTTTGCGGCGCACTATCTTGCAGCGCTCACAGATTCTTCTGACAGAACTCCTGACTTTCATTTTTCCGGCTCTAAAACGGGCCGCTTCGTTCGGCCCGAACGTGTCAATTCCCCAAAAAGCGCGTTACTCTATTAACTCTCAGTGTGCAAGTCCACAAAAAACTATTAGTCGAATCTCTAGATCGTCAGAACTTCGGCCTGCCCGGAGCACACCGCAATTGTATGCTCGAAATGGGCCGACGGCTGGCCGTCCCGCGTCAGCACCGTCCATCCATCCTCTTGCACGGCAACACCTGCTTCACCCATATTGAGCATCGGCTCAAGCGCCAGGGTCATCCCGGCACGCAGTTTTGGTCCCCGGCCCGGCACGCCAAAGTTAGGCACCTGCGGATCCTCGTGCATCCTCCGACCTATGCCGTGTCCGACGAACTCACGCACAACGGAAAACCCGGCCTCGACGGCCGTCCGTTCTATGGCGTGAGATATATCCGACAACCGTCCGCCGGCGCGGGCATTGGCTATACCGGCTTCCAGCGCCCTCCGGGCGGTTGCGACCAGTTCCATCACCCTTTCGTCCGTTACGCCGACCATAACGGTCGTTGCGGTATCCCCTATAAATCCCCCGTACCTCACACCGATGTCGATGCTGACGATATCCCCGAACGCCAGCTTGCGGCAGCACGGAATTCCATGAACAACCGCATCGTTTACCGAGACGCAAATCTGCCCCGGATATCCCCTGTAACCGAGAAAAGCACTCTCCGCGCCCTGCCCTCTGATCAACTCGGCCGCATAATCCGCCAGCTCCGCGGTAGTCACTCCCGGGCCGACTTTGCCGGCCACCTTGTCCCGAACCGACGCGGCTATCCGGCAGCTTGCCCGCATGCGCTCAAGATCCGCCTCACTCTTGACAATGATCATCCTCGAGATCTCTGGCGCTCGAAACGGGCGCCCGGACGCGACGCTATCTGCGCCCCCGCAATCTTCCCTTCTTCAGGAATCCGTCGTAATGACGCATCAGAAGATGAGATTCCACCTGGCGCATCGTGTCCAGAAGCACACCGACGATAATAAGCAGGCTCGTGCCGCCCATGAACGAGGCCACAAGCCAGGGAATGCGGAACTGCGTTGCCATGACCGACGGGATTACGGCAATGATCGTGAGGAACACCGCCCCGATAAGCGTTATTCTCGTCATGGTCTTGTCAAGAAACTCGGCGGTAGGTCTGCCCGGTCGGATCCCCGGAACATAACCGCTGTTACGTTTGAGGTCGTCGGCTATCTGCAGCGGATTAAACTGGGTAGCTACCCAGAAATAGGAGAAGAACAGAATCAGGGCGCCATAGGCCACCATATGCAGCGGCTCGCCCATGCGCAGTCGCGCGGCCAGCGTCTGGCACCACGGCCACGGGATCTTGCCGAGCAGCATTGTCGGAAAAGCCAGCAGCGCGCTCGCAAAGATAATCGGCATGACCCCCGAGTAGTTCACCCTGAGCGGCATGTAGGTGTTCTGCCCGCCATAGACTTTTCGGCCCACAACGCGTTTTGCCGTATGAATCGGCACCTTGCGCTGGCCCTGGGTCAGGGCGATGGTTCCGGCCGTCACGAGAAAGATCATCACCAGCAGCCCGATAACGTGGAAAACCGTGAAGTCCTCCATCTTGGGCAGCACGGTCACTCCCTGGTAGACGGCCCCGGGAAGACGGCTTACGATGTTCACGGTGATAACAATGGAGATGCCGTTGCCGATGCCGCGGTCGGTAATTTGCTCGCCCAGCCACATCAGCAACATCGTGCCGGTTGTCATCGCCAGGACAGTCAGCAGTCTGAATCCCCATCCCGGGTTCTGAACAAGCCGGGCGGGAATCCCCAGAGCGCCCGGGTTCTCGAGGCTCAGCGCAAGAAACATGCCTTGAACCACGCATATTACCAGCGCCAGGTAGCGCGTATACTGGGTCAGTTTCTGTCTGCCCGACTCCCCCTCGCGCGCAAGTCTTTCCAGGGCGGGAATAATCGCGGTCATGAGCTGCAGGATGATCGAGGCGCTGATGTACGGCCAGATACTCAGAGCGCCGACGGCGCAATTGCTGAGAGCGCCGCCGCTGAACAGGTCTATCCAGCCCATAAAGTTGCCGCCCGCCTGGTTCTGGGCGTCCTGGATAGCTCTCTGCAGGGCGCCGGCATCCACGCCCGGTGTCGGCACACTGGTCACGATGCGGCAGATAAAGAGCATACCGAGGGTGAACAGGATGCGCTTCCTGAGTTCAGGAATCTTGAATGAATTGGCAAAGGCCGAAAGCATCAGTCCCGAACCACCTCGCATGTTCCGCCCGCCCCCTCGATCTTGGCGCCGGCAGAACGGCTGTACGCATGCACCTTGACGGACAGCTTCTTCTTCAATTCACCCCCGCCCAGAATCTTTATCAGAGGCGCACCGGCCCCCTTGGCCAATCCAGCCGACCGCAGCAGGGCCGGGGTTACCTCCGTCCCGTCATCAAAGCGATCCAGGGCTCCCACATTTACGGCAAGATAATCGGTGCGAGCGGGACTTTTGAATCCTCTCTTGGGCAGCCTGCGAATCAGGCGCATTTGTCCGCCCTCGAATCCCTCCTTGTGGCTGCTGCCCTTACGGGACATCTGTCCCTTGTGGCCGCGGCCGCACGTCTTACCCGAGCCGGAACCTCTGCCGCGGCCTACGCGCTTGGCTTTCTTGCGCGTGCCGGGTCTGTTCTTGATTGTGTGCAGATACATTGTCTTCCCACCGCCGTCCGCCTCCATCGGCCTGCGCGCCGCTTCAGGAGGCAAAGTTCATCCTAAACGTCAACCCCTCTCATCGCGCCTACCTCAGCGCGCGAGCGAAGCTGCTCCAACGCGTTGAAGGTAGCTTTAACGACGTTCAACCTGTTGCTGCTTCCCAGGGACTTCCCGAGAACGTCCCTGATACCGGCCACCTCGAGCACCGCCCGCATGCCGCCGCCCGCGATCACACCCGTGCCCGCTGAAGCCGGGCGCAGCATAACCCGTCCGCCGTCGTGGGTTCCGATGACCTCGTGGGGTATCGTACGATCCTTGGTTGTAATCGGAAACATGTGCCTGCGGGCCATTTCACTGCCCTTGCGGATGGCATCGGGCACCTCGTTGGCTTTGCCGAATCCGAACCCCACCATCCCGGCACGGTTGCCGACCACCACAACTGCGCTGAAACTGAAACGCCTGCCGCCCTTCACCACTTTGGAGCAGCGGTTAACAAGCACGATGCGCTCTTCCAGCTCTTCCTGAGGGGTAGTTTCCTCTGCCGCCATTATTTCTCCTTGCCGGCCCCAATCGCCAGGCCGGCTTCAACCGCCGCGTCGACGACGGCCTTGACACGCCCATGGAACCTGTGCCCGCCGCGATCAACCACGACAGTTTGAATGCCCGCCGCGAGCGCAGCAGCCGCCGCCCTTGTTCCCAGCTCCGTGCCGGCGGCCAGATTGTGCCCCGTTTCGCGGCCGCTCGCCCTTGCCGCGGCCAGCGTGCGCCCCCCGTCGTCATCGATGAATTGCACGTGCATGTTGCGATTCGAAATCGATACAGCCATGCGGGGCCGACCGGGAGTCCCCTTGATCTTCTTGCGCAGGCGCGCGTGGCGAATTCGCCTGCCTTCTTTTCTGGTCTTGTTTTTCATGTGCTAAGCTACGGTTTTGCCCACCTTGCGGCGCACATGCTCTCCCGCGTACCGGATACCCTTGCCCTTGTAAGGCTCGGCCGGAAAGTAGGAGCGAATGCGCGCCGCAACTTCGCCCACCTGTTGCTTGTCTATTCCGCTGACGGTAAGCCTGGTTCCGCCCTCTTCAAGAACCTTCACCGACTCGGGAACGGTAAATACCTTCGGCCCGGCAAACCCGAGAGAAAGGCTTACATTCTGCCCCTGCACCTGTGCGCGGAAGCCGACCCCTTCGATCTCGAGTTGCCTGCTGAACCCCTTGGAGACCCCTTCAACCATGTTGGCGACGAGACTGCGCGCCAGCCCGTGGTAACTCTTGCTATGACGCGAATCGTCCGGCCGCGACAGCCACACCTTGCCGTCCTCCACCCTCGCGGCGATGCCGCCCGGAAGGTCCATCGTCAGCTCGCCAAGCGCCCCCTTGACGGTTACCGCACGGTCCTTCACGTCCACGTTCACGCCCGATGCTATCTCAACCGGCATATCCCCAATTCTGGACATCGTCTATTCCCTCAAGCGGTGCGGCCGTCGTTCCTCTTACCAGACCGAACACAGAATCTCGCCGCCCAAATGCTTCTGACGGGCTTCCTTGTCCGTCATGACTCCGGCGGAAGTGCTCACGATGCTGATGCCGAGTCCGCTCAGCACCCGCGGCATCTTGTCCGCCGACGAGTAAAGCCTGTTGCCCGGCTTGCTTTGTCTCTTTACTCCACGGATCGCCGGTTCTCTTTCCCCGGTGTATCTCAGATAGACCCGCAGGGACTTCCGGACCACGCCTTCCGTGGAGAAATCGTCAATATAACCTTCGCGCTTCAGGATTCGCGCAATTTCTTCCTTCAGTCTCGAATGCGGCATCTCAACCAGTTCGAGATCCGATCGGTACGCATTCCTGATGCGCGTCAGCATATCCGCCACTGGATCCGACCAACTCATCACAACTCCTGACTTCCGATTCCGCCGTTCAAGCCCTATCAACCCGACTACCAGCTCGCCTTGACGACTCCCGGAATCTGCCCTGAGGCCGCCAGTTCCCTGAAGCAAATCCGGCAGAGCTGGAACTTCCGCATGTACGCTCGCGATCTGCCGCAACGACGGCAGCGGTTATACCTGCGGGCGCTGAACTTAGGCTCTCGCTCCGCCTTGGCAATCAGTGACTTCTTGGCCAAAGCCGTTTCCTCCATTAGTTGCCGCCGAACGGCATACCCAACATCTCAAGCAGCAGGCGCGCCTCGTCATCGTTGCGGCCCGTTGTCACAATCGTTATGTTCATTCCCTGGTTGGACTTCACCTCGTTGGGGTCGATTTCCGGAAAAATGCTCTGTTCCCGGATGCCCATGGTGTAGTTGCCCCGGCCGTCAAATGCCGTCCGCGAAAGCCCGCGAAAATCGCGTATGCGAGGCAGCGCGGCATTGATCAGCCTGTCCAGAAATTCGTACATGCGCCGTCCGCGCAGCGTAACGCGGGCGCCGACGGTCATGCCCTCGCGCAGCTTGAAATTGGATATGCTGCTGCGGGCCTTCCTCTGCTGCGGACGTTGGCCGGTGATCTTGGCCAGCTCTTCAAGGTGGTTCTGATACTCTTCCTTGTCCATTACGCCGGTGCCCATGTTCACCACGACCTTCCGCACACGCGGCACACGCAGCCGGTGCCCTACCCCGAGCGTCTCGCACAGGCGCGGCACCATCTCCCTGTCATATCTGTCTTTCAGCGTCGCCATCAGCGTTCTCAACCCTCAAATAAGTGCCCGCACGCCCTGCATTTCCTGAGCCGCTTGTCGCCGTCCCTGGCGGCTCCCGTTCTAACGCCCTTCTTGCAATCCGGACAATACAGCATGAGATTGGAAATCTCTATGGGGCTTTCTTTTTCCGCGATGCCGCCCTGCGGATTGTCCTGGGTCTTACGAAGGGTCTTCTTCACAAGATTCAGCCCTTCCACTACGGCACGGCCGGCCGATACCCGCATTACCTTGCCGGTCTTGCCTACCGCCGCGCCGACGGTAACAACCACGGTATCCCCTTTCTTGATCCTGATACTCACGCCGCGCCTCCCTATAACACCTCGGGTGCGAGGGACACAACCTTGGTGAAATTCTTGTCGCGTAATTCCCGCGCCACCGGCCCGAATATCCGCGAGCCGATCGGGTTGCCGGTCTTGTCTATGATCACAACCGCGTTGTTGTCAAAACGCAGATGCGAGCCGTCAGACCTCCTGATCGGTTGCCTGGTCCGCACGATCAGGGCGTCACAAACCTGGCCCTTTCGGACCATGCCGCCCGGCTGCGCTTCCTTGATCGAAACCTTGATGATATCTCCCACGCGGGCGTACCTCTTCCTCTGGCCCAGCACGCGGAAACAACGCGCGCGCTTGGCGCCGGAATTATCGGCCACTACCAGATCCGTTTGCTCTGATATCATTGCTTCCTCAAGCGGCGCCGGCCTTGCCTTCCGTTTCAATCAGCCGCCATCGCTTCTTGCTGCTGACCGGCCGACACTCCACAATCCGCACCTTTTCGCCCACGGCCGCCCTGTTATCGGGATCGTGCACGTGAAACTTCTTCGAATACGTTACAACCTTGTTGTACAGGGGATGACGTTTCCGCTTCTCCACCAGCACCACGATGCTTTTGTCGCCGCTCTTGCTGACGACTCGTCCGCGCCTCTCCTTGCGAACACCGCGTTGAATGGTCCTTGCTTCAGCCATGCTAGGCAAGCCTCCGTTCTCTCAAGATCGTCTTGATCCTGGCCAGGTTGCGCTTCAGGTTCCGAATCTCCAGAGGGTGCTGCGTGGTCTCCCCTATACCGCGCTTGGCCCTGAAATCAAAGATGCCCCGTCGCGTTTCCTCCAAGGAGTGCCGCAGTTCGTCATCCGTCAGCTCTCTGAGTCTTGTTGCTTTCATCGGTTCTTTTCTCCCCCGCGCTCCGCTCGCTTCACGCGCGGGACCGACGCGCCACCAGCATGGTCTTCACGCCAAGCTTCGCAGCCGCCAGCCTCAGCGATTCCCTGGCGAGCTGCTCGGCGACCCCCCCGACCTCGAAAAGCATCATTCCCGGCCTCACGACCGCCACCCAGTACTCGGGGTTGCCCTTGCCTTTGCCCATTCTTACTTCAATCGGTTTTTTTGACACGGGTTTGTCCGGGAATACCCTGATCCAGAGCTTGCCCTTTCTTTTCATGTGGCGGTTGATGGCCACCCGGCAGGCCTCGATCTGGTTGCTCTTGACCCATCCGCGGCCGAGACTCTTCAACCCGTATTCGCCGAACGACAGCGCGGTGCCGGACGTGGCTACGCCTCTCCTGCTGCCGCGCTGAGCCTTGCGATACTTCGTCCTTTTAGGCATAAGCGGCACGGCGTGACCTCCCCCTGGCTGGCTGTACTGGTTCTTCCTTCGGCTTACATACCCAAACCTTTATTCCAATCCTGCCGGCGGTCGTCGCCGCCTCGGCAAATCCGTAGTCGATGCTCGCGCGCAGTGTGTGCAGAGGAATCTTTCCCTCCTTATACCACTCCACGCGCGAAAGCTCGGCTCCGCCGAGGCGTCCGCTGGCACGCACCTTAATGCCTTCAACACCCATATCCATTGCTATCCTTATCGCGCGTTTCATGGCCCGGCGGAAAGATACCCGCCGCGACATCTGCAGCGCTATGTTCTCGGCCACAAGCTGGGCGTCGGTATCGGGATTCTTGACCTCGTGTATTTCAACGTAAATCTCCTTGCCGGTCATGGATGCCAATTCGTCCCGGACGCGCTCGATATCCTGACCCTTGCGCCCGATCACAACACCGGGACGGGCGCTGTAAATGTTGACGCGCACACGGTTCGCGTAACGTTCTATTATCACGCGCGAAATGCCGGCGTTCTCAAGAGCCTTCTTCACGTGCTTGCGGATGGCGATGTCTTCCACAAGCTGCGGGCCGAAATCCTTCTTCCCGCTGTACCAACGCGACCGCCAGTCCTTGGCGACGCCTACTCTCAGACCGATTGGATTTACCTTCTGTCCCAAAGCTTGCTTCCTCCTCAAAGACGGTTGCGCCGTTACTCCGATTCCCGTCCGTCACTCAAGACTATCTTGATATGGCAGGTTCGCTTCAGTATCGGGCTCGCGCTGCCGCGGGCGCGGGGCCAATAACGCTTCAGCACGGGACCTTCGTCAACAACGGCCGTCTTGACGCGAAGCGATTCCACGGGCAGTTCGGCGTTATGCTCCGCGTTGGCCACGGCCGACTTGAGCGTCTTGGCCAGCAGGGCGGCCGCCTTCCGCTCGCTGAACTCGACCAGCCGCAGCGCATCCGAAACCGGCAACCCCGTCATCCTGCGGGCCAGGTCCCGCGCTTTCGTCGGCGACAGCCGGGCATAACGCGTTATCGCTTGAACGTCCATCCTGCAAAAACTCCGTATCTTGCCTGTAACCCCGAAAACGACCCGCGGACGGCGCCGGTTCCCCGTCGGTCGTAGCCGACAACCGCCGCTACCTCGCGGTTCTACTTCAGTGCCCTTGTCTTGTCGGTGTGAGCGCCGTGCCGGCGGAAGGCGCGCGTCGGAGCGAACTCTCCCAGGCGATGCCCCACCATATTCTCCGTGACAAAAATCGAAATATGCTGTTTCCCGTTATGAATTGCCATTGTGTGCCCGACGAATTCCGGAACAATCATCGAACGCCGCGACCAGGTCTTGATGGGGCGCCGGTTGCCGGAGCGGTTCATCCGCTCGACCTTCTTCAGCAGTTTCTCCTCTACGTACGGGCCCTTCTTGATCGAACGTGCCATGCTAACTTCTCCGCTTGACGATCCGCTTATCGGACGCCTTCCTCCGGGCGCGCGTCTTGCCTCCCTTGGCCAGTTTCGACCAGGGCGATACCGGGTGGCCGCCGCCCGAGCTCCTTCCTTCTCCGCCGCCCATCGGGTGGTCCACGGGATTCATCGCAACTCCCCTGACCGTGGGGCGGATTCCCAGCCAGCGCTTACGACCCGCTTTGCCCAGGCTGATGCTCGAATGGTCCATATTGCCTACCTGGCCTATGGTGGCGCGGCAATTGACGTTGATCATGCGGATTTCGCCCGAAGGCAACTTCAGATGCGCGAAACGTCCCTCGCGAGACATCAGTTGCACACTGTTGCCGGCCGAGCGCGCGATCTGGCCACCCTTGCCGGGCACCATTTCCACGTTGTGAACAAACATCCCGAGGGGAATGCTTGACAACGGCAGGCAATTCCCCACAAGCGGTTCGGCTTCCGCCCCGCCCATTACGCTTGTGCCCACCCGCAACCCGTGAGGGGCCAGAATGTAACGTTTCTCGCCGTCCGCGTAGTGCAGCAATGCCAGATTTGCCGACCGGTTGGGATCGTACTCGATCGCCGCGACCTTCGCGGGAATACCTTCCTTCTCCCTGCGGAAGTCCACAACCCGGTAACGCCGCTTGTGCCGCCCGCCGCGGTGCCTGACCGAAATGCGCCCGGAGGCGGAGCGCCCCGCACGGTGCTTCTGCGCTTCGACCAAGGATTTCTCCGGCTTCTTGCCCGGCGTCAATTCCTCAAATGAGGAAACCGTTGCAAAGCGCCTGCTGGGTGACGTGGGTCTGTACTTTTTCAAAGCCATCTCTATTGCCTTTCCGGCCGCGGCCGGGTCTTCATCAAGTCAGATCGATCTTGCTGCCCTCGCGCAATGTCACAACGGCGCGTTTCCAGTCCGGCCGCTTGCCGTAGCGCACCGTGCGCTCGCGCTTGCGCTTTCCCTTGAAATTCATCGTGTTCACCGTGTCCACGACAACGTTGAAGAGATCTTCCACCGCGCGTTTGATCTCCATCTTGTTGGCCGAACGGTTCACCTTGAAAAAGTACTTGTTCTGCGTTTCCGCCAGAGTGTTGCCCTTCTCCGTAAGCTGCAGCGCCCGGATTATGACGCCCGGATTCTTCATGGTTTATCCTCCGTCTTCCGGCCCAGGCGGCCGGCCATGTCCTGAATGCCGGCGCGCGTCATGACGACGACGGGATAACGCATCAACTGATAGGCGTTCACATTGCGGGCGGCAACCACCTCGACATTGGGAATGTTGCGCGCCGCCCTGGCGATCTGCTCTTCTACCTTGTCGGCCACAAACAGTGCGGCTCCGGCAATCTTGAGCGCCTTGAGGAGCGCGGCAAAACGTCGCGTCCGGGCCTCCTCCAGCGTCAGCTCGTCGATCACCATGACGCTTCCCTGTGCAATCAGGTCGCTGAAAACGCGTTGCAGCGCGAGGCGGGCGACCTTCTTGTTGACTTTCATCCCGAAGCTGCGCGGCCGCGGCCCAAAAGCCACCGAGCCGCCCCGCCATACCGGAGACTGCCGGTATCCGGCTCGCGCCCTGCCGGTGCCCTTCTGCCTCCAGGGCTTGCGTCCGCTGCCGGACACCTCGCTCTTGCTCAAAGTCGAGGCCGTACCGGCGCGCCGCCCCGCCAGATAAGCCGTCACGGAGTCATGCACGGCCTGGCCGCCCTTATTCGCGACCAGCCATTCGGCGGGCACTTCAAAGGTTCCCACCTCGGAACCGTTCATGTCGTATATGCGCAGACTGCTCATTTGCTCTTCTTCAGCGCCTTCCTGACATACAGGACCGCGCCCGTCGGTCCCGGCACGGCGCCGTTCACCAGCATCAGATTGTTTTCGCCGTCAAGTTCCACAACCTTCAGGTTCTGTTGCGTGATATTCACGCGCCCCATCTGCCCGGGCATGCGCTGACCCTTGGCCACGCGCGCCGGAAACGAGCACTGCCCGATCGAGCCGACCCTGCGCTTGGAGTGTCCGCCGTGCGTCTTCGGTCCGCCGCTCATGCGGTGGCGCTTCACGACGCCCTGGAATCCCTGCCCCTTCGTCACCCCGCTGACATCAACGTACTGCGTTCCCTCAAAAACCGAGACGGTCAGCGTGTCTCCTTCCGACACATCGTCGTCCGCGTCCAGGGCGAACTCCTTCAGGTGAAGTTTCGGCCCGGACTTGACCTTTCCGAAACGCCCCAGCGCCGGTTTTGCCACGCGGCTTTCTTTCTGGTCGCCAAAGCCTACCTGAACGGCGTCATAACCGTCCTTCTGCGCGGTCTTACGCTGCACCACAACGCAGGGGCCCAGTTCGATAACGGTAACCGCCAGCCGGCGGCCGTTCTCGTCGAAAACCTGCGTCATACCCAGTTTCTTTCCGATCAAACCCTGCATCGTTCCACGCTCAAATCTTGATGGTAATGTCTACACCGGCCGGCAGATTCAGCTTCTTCAGCTCGTCCACCGTCTTGGCTGTCGGCTCAACTATGTCCAGTAGTCGCTTGTGCGTACGCATTTCGAACTGGTCCATCGACTTCTTGTCGACATGCGGACTGCGGTTTACCGTAAACCGCTCTACACTTGTCGGCAGGGGCGTCGGCCCCACGACACGCGCCCCGGTGCCCTTGGCGGTATCTATAATATCCAGCACGGCCTGATCCAGCACGCTGTGGTCATAGGCCTGAAGACGAATTCTTATGCACTGACCTTCCATCCGAGACTTACCTGTTGAGTAGTTCCTTCTTTATCGGCGGCGGAACGACGTCGAACGCCTCCGGTTCAAGAGTGTACGTAGCCCGGCCGCGCGTTACCGATCGAATGGCCGTGGCGTATCCGAAAAGCTCCGCAAGCGGCACGCGCGCCCGGATAATCTGCGTCGTTCCCCTCGTTTCCATGCGGCCGACCTTCCCTCTGCGGCCGTTGAGATCGCCCATCACGTCTCCCATGTATTCCGACGGCGTGATAATTTCCAGCGACATGATCGGTTCCAGCAATTCCGGCGAGGCAGCCTTTACCGCATCCCTGAACGCCATCACGGCCGCAGTCCGAAACGCCACGTCCGTCGACGTTTCCCCGTCATACTCCCCGCCCGTCACCGTGACCGCGATGTCCGCCAAGGGGTATCGCGCCAGGACGCCGGTCATGATTCCGTCCCTTATGCCGCCCTCCACATCGGCCCTGAAATCCGCCGGGATTGCGTTGGTCGAGGCGGTAATTTCGATGCTGTTGCCGGCCGTGCGCCGGCGCGGCCCTACCCGCAGCCCGACCTCGGCGAACTGGCGCTTGCCGCCGATCTCCCGGTCGAAACGGTGCGAGGCCTCCGCGGTCGCGGTGATGCACTCGTGATATGCCACCATCGGTTTGCCGGTGTTGGCGCTCACGCCGTATTCCCTGAACATGCGGTCCTTCAGGATTTCCAGGTGGAGTTCTCCCATGCCGCTCATTATGGTCTGCCCGGTCTCCGGGTCGTGGCTGACGATACAGGTAGGATCCTCCGCCGCCATCGATTGCAGGGCGTCTTCGAGTTTGTCACGGTCGGCGCGCGTTCTCGGTTCCACCGCCATGAACATAACCGGCTCCGGAAAAGGTATCCGCATCAGCTCGACCGGTGCGTTCTCGGCGCAAAGCGTATCGCCGGTAGTTGCGTTCTTCATTCCGGCCACGGCGCCGATTTCGCCCGCATAGAGGGCATCGACATCCTCGCGGCTGTCGGCCCGGAGCTGCAGCAGGCGCATGATGCGTTCGCGTTTACGGGTGCGCGGATTGTAGATGTTCTGGCCCTGCTTCAAACGCCCGGAGTAGACCCTCACGAAAACCAGCCGGCCGACGTAGGGGTCCGAAGCGACCTTGAAAGCCAGCGCGCTGGCGTGAGCGTCGTCGTCGGCCCGGCGGGTCACGGCATCGCCGGTCTTGGGGTCGACGCCTGCCGTAACCGGAACGTCCATAGGCGACGGCAGGTAGAAGACCACCGCGTCGAGCAGCGGCTGCACGCCCTTGTTGCGCAGCGAGGAGCCGCACAGAACGGGCACCATCTCGTTGGCGATTACGGCGCGCCGGATCCCGGCGCGAAGCACCTCCGCGGGAACGTCCGGGCCGGCCAGATACTCCTCGAGAACCTTCTCGTCCCGCTCAGCCACGCGCTCCACCAGCTCGGCCCTGGCGCGTTCGGCCGCGGCGGCAAGCTCGGACGGAATATCGGCAACCTCAAGCTGCATGCCGAGGGTGCGCTCGTCAAACGCAATCGCTTTCAGCTCAATCAGGTCGATTACGCCCTTGAAGCCTTCTTCCCTGCCCCACGGCAGTTGCACCGGCACCGCGTTGGAACCGAGCCGTTGGCGCATTTCATTCACCACCCGAGCGAAATCCGCCCCCATACGATCCATCTTGTTGACGTAGGCGATGCGCGGCACGCCGTAACGCCTGGCCTGGTGCCATACAGTCTCGGACTGCGGCTGCACTCCGCCCACTCCGCAGAACACGCCGATCGCCCCGTCCAGCACCCGCAGCGACCGTTCGACCTCGACCGTGAAATCGACATGCCCCGGGGTATCGATGATATTGATCTGCCGGTCGCGCCAGAAACATGTAATGGCCGCGCTGGTAATGGTGATGCCGCGTTCCTTCTCCTGCGCCATGTAGTCCATGACGGCGGTGCCGTCGTGCACCTCGCCCATCTTATGCACGAGTCCGGCGTAGTACAGCATGCGCTCGGTCGTCGTTGTCTTGCCCGCATCGATGTGCGCAACAATGCCTATGTTGCGCACGTCGGTAAGAGGCCGGGTCCGCCGGCCGGCATCACCGGCCGATCCGGAGTCCGAACGCTTGCCTTTTTTCTTCTGTTCCAAAACCGTTACCATTTCGCTACCAAGCATAGTGGGCAAAAGCCTTGTTGGCCTGCGCCATCCTGTGCGTATCCTCGCGCTTCCGAATGGCGTTCCCCTGGTTTTTGTAGGCATCCATCAGCTCGGCGGCAAGTGCCCGGCCCATCGGCATGCCCTTGCGGCCCTTCGAAAACTGGATCAGCCAGCGCAAGGCCAGAGCAAGCTGCCGCTGCCGGCTGACTTCCACCGGAACCTGATACGTAGAGCCGCCGACACGCCGCGAACGCACCTCAACGCGCGGCTTGATGTTGTCAACCGCCCTGACCAGGACTTCCAGAGGATCCTCCTGCATCTTCTCCCGAATCGTGTCCAGAGCACCGTAAACAATGTGCTCGGCAACGCTTTTCTTGCCGCGACGCATGATGTAGTTGATGGTCTTGCTGACCAACTGACTGTTATACCGCGGATCGGGCAACAGTGCTCTGCGCTCTGCTCTGCGTCTCCTCGCCATCTTTCACTCCATCCGGATCTTACGCCTGCGGTTTCTTGGCCCCGTACTTGGACCTGCCCTGCTTGCGCCCGTCGACGGCCATGCTGTCCAGGCTGCCGCGCACGATGTGATACCGCACGCCGGGAAGATCGGCCACGCGCCCCCCCCTGACCAGCACGACACTGTGCTCCTGCAGATTGTGCCCCATGCCGGGTATGTAAGCGCTCACTTCATAACCCGAAGTCAAGCGCACGCGCGCAACCTTGCGCAGCGCCGAATTAGGTTTCTTGGGCGTCTGCGTCTTGACGGCCAGGCACACCCCGCGCCGCTGCGGGCAGCTCTTTAAAGCCGGCGCCTTTGTCTTCTTGTTCGCCGTCTTTCTGCCCTTTCGCACAAGCTGGTTAATCGTCGGCATATCGTCTGCGTTCCTTCCCTAGCGCAAAAAACTTGCGCACTCTATCAAAACAAACATCTTCGACTCAAGGTTATCCAAGCAGATTCTCCAACTTTTTTTCCGCCTCGCTTTGTGTATCCAGTTCTGCTTCCGGTAACGGGTCGACCAGCGGCACCAGACGTATGTTGCGATGCATCGGAAATCCCGTGCCGCCCGGAATAACATGCCCCATAATGACGTTCTCCTTGAAACCGCGCAGAGTGTCGCGGCGTCCGAGCGTGGCGGCGTCGGTTAATACGCGAGTCGTATCCTGGAACGATGCCGCCGATATGAAGCTGTCCGTTTCAAGCGAGGACTTCGTAATGCCCAGCAGCGCCGGCGTCGCCTCGGCGGGACGTTTGCCGTCGGCGATAGCCTCTTCGTTGACCTCGAGAAAACGCGTCTTCATAACCTGCTCGCCCCACAGGAACTCCGTGTCTCCCGGGTTTGTCACGGTTACCTTGCGCAGCATCTGCCGCACGATTACCTCGATATGCTTGTCGTTGATTTCGACCCCCTGCAGGCGGTAGACCTGCTGGACCTCGTCGACGAGGTATTCCTGCAGTTCCTGGGGCCCGCACACATCGAGAATCTCCTGAGGGACAACCGGCCCTTCGGTGAGCTGCTGCCCTTTCTTCACGCGGTCCCCCTTGAACACAACGATGTGCTTGCCCATCGGAATCAGGTGCTCTTCTATATCCCCGGTGGTCTCTTCCCGAATAATGAGGCAGCGGCGCCCACGCTGGTTAGTACCGAAGTCAACCACGCCTTCGATCTTGGCGATCTCCGCGGCATCCTTGGGTTGACGCGCCTCGAACAGCTCGGCCACACGCGGCAGACCGCCGGTAATATCCTTCGTCTTTGATTCCTTGCGCGGGGTCTTGGCCAGCAATTCGCCGGGCTGGACACGGCGGTTCTCCTTGACCATAACGTGCGCGCCGGCGGGAATGCTGTAAAACCCAAGGACCTCTCCGCCTTTCTCCCTGCGGATGATGATCTGCGGGTGCAGGTCTTCCTTGGTCTCGAGGACAACCGTCCCCTTCAGGCCGGTGGTCTCGTCCACCTCCTTCTTGACCGAAACGTTCTCTACGAAATCGTGAAAGCTTACGTAACCTTCCTGCTCCGCGAGAATCGGCACACTGTAGGGATCCCATTCCGCCACGCACTGCGAGGCCTTTACCGCGCCGCCCTCCTCCACCCGCAGAATTGTGCCCATCGCCAGTCCGTAGCGCTCCAGCTCGTGGCCGGTGTCGTCATGCACCGTCACCGCCCCGTTCTTGTTGAGCACGACGTTGTCGCCTTCCTGGTTCTTGACGACACGCAACTCGTGGTAGCGCAACGTACCGTTGTTCTTCACTATAATCTCGGGCTGCTTGAACACGGCGCTGGCCGTTCCGCCGATATGGAAGGTGCGCATGGTGAGCTGCGTGCCCGGTTCGCCGATCGACTGCGCCGCGATGATGCCGACCGCCGTGCCGACATCCACGGGTTTCCCGGTCGCCAGGTCCCGCCCGTAGCACCGGGCGCATACGCCCCGGCGCGACTCGCAAGTCAGCACGCTGCGAATCCGCATCCGCTCGATACCGACCGATGCGATCTTGACGCAGGCGCCTTCGTCGATGCCGTCGCCCGCGTGCACGATGGTCTCTCCGCTCAGCGGGTCCACGATGTCGCTGAGCGTCGTGCGGCCGAGTATCCGGCTCTGCAGCGTAACCAGTTCTTCGTCGCCTTCCGTAATGGCCTTGACTTCAATGCCGTTGACGGTGTTGCAGTCCTGCTCCACCACGAGCACGTCCTGGGCTACATCGACCAGTTTGCGGGTCAGGTACCCGGCATCGGCCGTCTTGAGCGCGGTGTCGGCCAACCCCTTGCGCGCTCCGTGAGTGCTGATGAAATACTCAAGAACGCTCAAACCCTCGCGGAAGTTCGACACGATCGGGCGTTCGATAATCTCGCCCGAAGGTTTGGCCATCAACCCGCGCATGCCGGCGAGCTGGCGAATCTGCTGACGGCTGCCTCTGGCCTTCGAGTCCACCATCATGAAAACCGGGTTGGTCTCGTCAGTGCCGATATTCTCTTCAATCGCGCGGTACATGGCGTTGGAAATTTCGTCGGTGGCGTGCGTCCAGATATCTACGATCTTGTTATAGCGCTCTCCGTCGGTAATTATGCCGTTGCGGTATTGCTGGTCCACCTCGGCCACCTGCTCCCGCGCCTTTCCAACAATCTCGTCCTTTTCGGGCGGTACGATCATGTCGACCATGCCGACTGATACGCCTGCCAGCGTGGCCTGCTCGAATCCCACCTTCTTGAGATCGTCCAGCACCTTGACCGTCCGGTCGTGGCCCGCCTCATGGTGGCAATGCCAGATCAAACTGCCGAGCATTCCCTTGTCCACCAGGCGATTGACGAAGCCGATCTCGTCCGGCCAGACGTCGTTGAACAGGACCCGTCCGACCGTGGTAGTCAGAGTTCTCTTCTTGCCGTCCCCGAACACCGTTTTGCGATCGAAATCCGGATTCTTGAAACGAATCCGGTCCCGCAGCCCGAGGGCGCCTTCTTCATAGGCCAGCCGCACGTCATCCACATCGCTCATGATGGGCAGCGAATCACCGTCGTCTTCACCGTTGCCCCGCCTGAACGCCGCCAACCGGTCTTTCTGGTTCAGGGACGTCAGGTAGTAAATGCCCAGTGCGATATCCTGAGTGGGGGTCATTACCGATTTTCCGCTGGAGGGCGAAAAAATGCTGTTGGTCGACATCATCAGAAGCCTGGATTCCATCTGGGCTTCAATCGACAGGGGCAGATGTACCGCCATCTGGTCGCCGTCGAAATCGGCGTTGAAAGCCGTACAGACGAGCGGGTGAATCCTGATTGCTTCCCCCTCGACCAGAATCGGCTCGAAGGACTGAATGCTGAGCCGGTGCAGAGTCGGCGCGCGATTGAGCATTACGGTCTTGCCGCGCGTCACCTCTTCCAGCACGTCCCATACCTCATCGGTCTGCTTCTCTATCAGTTTCTTGGCGCTGCGCACGGTATGCACAACGCCGAGATCCCTGAGCCGCCGAATGATGAACGGCTCGAACAGCACCAGGGCCATCTTCTTGGGCAGGCCGCACTGGTGCAGTTTCAGTTCCGGGCCAACAACGATTACCGAGCGTCCCGAGTAATCCACGCGCTTACCGAGCAGATTCTGCCTGAAACGTCCGCCCTTGCCGCGCAGCATGTCGCTGAGCGATTTGAGAGGCCGGTTGCCGGCGCCGGCGACTGCGCGGCCGTGCCGGCCGTTGTCGAACACCGCGTCGACCGACTCCTGCAGCATGCGCTTTTCGTTGCGAATGATAACATCGGGAGTTTTCAACTGCTGCAGATTCTTCAGGCGATTGTTGCGGTTGATCACCCGCCTGTACAGATCGTTGAGATCCGAAGTGGCAAACCGGCCTCCCTCAAGCGGGACAAGCGGTCTGAGTTCCGGCGGTATCACCGGCAGAACGTCCAAAACCATCCACTCCGGACGCGCTCCGCTGGTCCGAAAACCTTCGACGATCTTCATGCGCTTGGAAATCTTCTTGCGCGTCTGTTTGCTGCGCGTCTGCTCCATCTCCTCTTCGAGCTGGTTCATCAGCTCGTCGAGGTTGATCCCGCGAAGACACTCGCGCACTCCCTCGGCGCCCATCTTCGCGACAAAACCTTCGCCGTACTTGTCCAGCGCCTCGCGATACTCCATTTCGCTCAGCAACTGCTTGGTCTTCAACGGCGTCTCGCCCGGGTCGATAACCATGTAGTCTTCGTAATAGAGAACCCTCTCGAGGCTGGTGGAAGTCATGTCCAGCATCAACCCGATGCGGCTGGGGGTACACTTGAAGAACCAGATATGCGAAACCGGCACGGCCAGCTCGATATGCCCCAACCGTTCGCGCCGCACTCTCGACACCGTGACCTCCACACCGCAGCGGTCACAGATGACTCCCTTGTGCTTGATGCGCTTGTACTTGCCGCAACTGCATTCCCAATCCCGTGTCGGCCCGAAAATCCGTTCGCAGAAAAGACCTCCGCGCTCGGGTTTGTATGTTCTGTAGTTGATGGTCTCCGGATTCTTGACTTCGCCGTGACTCCACGAACGTATCATCTCAGGGGAGGCCAGCGAAATGCTGACCGCGTCGAAACTCTCGAATTCCGACAGCCCCATCACTTCTGTGGCAGCGTAATGATTCAACTCTCGTCTCCCGGCTCAGGCATGCTCCTAGAGCTTCCGTTCTGTTTTCGATCCGTGCAACTTGACGTCCAGACAAAGACCCCGCAGTTCGTTGACCAGCACGCTGAAGGACTCGGGTATGCCGGCCGAAAGCGTGTTTTCTCCCTTCACGATCGATTCGTAGATCCTGGTTCTTCCGGCTACGTCGTCGCTTTTCACCGTCAGAAGTTCCTGCAGCGCGTAGGCCACTCCGTAAGCCTCCAGCGCCCAGACTTCCATTTCGCCCATGCGCTGACCGCCGTACTGGGCCTTGCCGCCGAGCGGCTGCTGCGTGACGAGCGAATAGGGACCGACCGCCCTGGCATGGATCTTGTCGCTTACAAGGTGATGCAGTTTCATCATGTAGATCTGCCCGACCACCACGCGCTGAGCGAACGGCTCGCCCGTGCGGCCGTCGTGCAGCACGTTCTTCCCGTCAGCCGGCAGTTGCGACTCGTCCAGGTAATCATCTATTCTCGGCTCGGAGATTCCGTCGAACACGGGGGTCGTTGCGTGCATTCCCAGCGCCTTGCAGGCGGCTCCCAGATGCGTTTCAAAAACCTGGCCCAGGTTCATGCGGGACGGCACGCCCAGGGGGTTCAGCACAATGTCGACTGGGGTGCCGTCAGGCAGGAACGGCATTTCGCAGTCGGGAACGATCCGTGAAACAACTCCCTTGTTGCCGTGCCGTCCGGCCAGCTTGTCGCCGACCGCCAGCTTCTTCTTGGCCGCGACATATACGCGCACCTGCTTGATAATGCCCGAGTCCATATCGTCGCCGCTCTCGAGACGCTCGATCGAACGCTCCATCTCCTGGTTAATTTCGGCGAACTTCGGAGTGAAATCGCCGATTATCTCGTCGATCTTGATCCGGATCGGACTGCTTTCGATCTGAACGTTCTCGCCCACGGCCGCCAGCTTGCGCAGCAGAGTCTTGGTGATCTTGCGGTTGGCGGGAATGATGATCTCATCCGAGCGCGAATCCTTTACATCCAGGGGGATTTTCTCGCCCAGCAGGATATTGCTCAGCGCCTCCGTCAATTCATCGGTAAGCTCCTGACGCCTGGTCTTGTGCTCTTCCTTGATCGCCTTCACCTGCGCGCGCATTTCGCCCGGGGTCATCTCGCTGCGCTTGCTTTCCTTATGAGCGGCGATTTTCACGTCCATCACAATGCCGTAAGTGCCGCTCGGAACGGTCAGGGAAGTGTCCCGTACGTCCGCGGCCTTTTCCCCGAAGATCGCGCGCAGCAGGCGCTCCTCGGGCGCAAGCTCGGTTTCGCTCTTCGGGGTAATCTTGCCCACCAGAATATCGCCGGGTTTGACTTCCGCTCCCGTCCGTATCACGCCGTCGATGCCCAGGTTCTTGAGCGCTTCCTCGCCGACATTTGGAATATCCCGGGTGATCTCCTCCGGCCCGAGCTTCGTATCGCGCGCGCCGACTTCGAACTCCTGGATATGGACGGAAGTAAAGACATCGTCCCGAACCACGCGTTCGCTGATCAGGATTGCGTCCTCGAAGTTATAGCCGTGCCAGGGCATGAATGCCACCAGCAGGTTCTTGCCGAGCGCCAGTTCGCCCTGGCAGGTGGCCGGGCCGTCGGCGATGACGTCTCCCTTGTGAATAGTCTGCCCCAACTTTACGATCGGTTTCTGGTTGAAACAGGTTCCGGCATTGGTTCTTCTGAATTTCTGCAGGCTGTAGGTCTGATAGGTATCGCTCGGCGTCTTCCTTGTCGGCGCTTTCCCGTCCGGACTGACTATTACCTTGTCGGCCGAGACGTAGGCCACCTTGCCGCGCGCGGTGGCGCGCGTGGTAACGCGCGAATCCGCCGCGGCGCGCTCTTCCAGGCCGGTGGCGACATAGGGCGGCTCGGTTCTGAGCAGAGGAACCGCCTGGCGCATCATGTTGGCGCCCATCAAAGCCCGGTTGGCGTCGTCGTGTTCCAGGAATGGAATCAGGCCGGCCGCGATACTGACCACCTGTTTCGGAGAAACGTCCATGTAGTCGACCCGTTCCCTGGGCACCTCGAGAAACTCTCCGCGGTATCGCACCGAAACCATTTCGTTTGCAAAACGGTTCTTGTCGTCGAGAGGCGCGTTAGCCTGCGCAATAACAAAACGTTCCTCGACATCGGCCGTCAGGTATTCGACCTCGTCGAGAACCCGGCCCTTCGAGACCTTGCGGTAGGGACTCTCGATGAAACCGAAATCGTTGATGGCGGCGTAGATGCCCAGCGACGAGATGAGCCCGATGTTAGGACCTTCCGGGGTTTCGATCGGACAGATTCTGCCGTAGTGGCTGCTGTGAACGTCGCGGACCTCGAAACCGGCGCGCTCGCGGCTTAGACCGCCCGGCCCCAGCGCACTGAGGCGCCGCTTGTGAGCCAGCCCGGAAAGCGGATTGGTCTGGTCCATGAACTGGCTCAACTGGCTGCGCCCGAAGAAATCCTGCACAACCGCCGAAAGCGACTTCGAGTTAACCAGGCGCTGCGGCGTCAGCACGCCCTTGGTGGGATCGTAAAGGGTCATGCGCTCGCGCACGATGCGCTCCGTACGGGCCAGACCGACACGGCATTGGTTCTCGAGCAGCTCGCCTACCGTCCGCACCCGCCGGCTGCCGAGGTGATCGATATCGTCCACGGTCTCCTCGCCACGCCGGATGTTGATGAGGTGCCGCACCGCTTCGATCACGTCCAGCTTGTCCAGAACACGCAGTTCGCTGTCGATCTTATCCGACAGGTTCAGTTTCTGGTTGATCTTGTAGCGGCCCACGCGGCCGAGATCGTAGCGCTTCGGGTCGAAAAACAGCCTGCGCAGAAGCTGCCGGGCGTTCGACGGAGTGGCGGGGTCGCCCGGACGCAGTCGATGATAGATATCGCGCAGGGCGTCGTCACCGGTGTGCGTCTGATCGTTGCGCACCGTGTTCAGGAAAATGCCCTCGTCCCAGGAAATGTCGACGACCTCGACGGTACTGAAGTGCGCGTCCCGAATCTGCTCGAGGGTTTCGACCGTCACGGGATCGTAACGCCGCGCCAGGACTGTCTTCGAGTCGATGTCTATCATGTCGTCCTTGAAGACAAGGTTGTCTAACTCGTCCTGGCCGGGAATCCGCGCCGTGTCCAGCTTGTCCAGCTTGTAGTACAAACCCAGCAGCTCATCGTCCGTACCGTAACCAAGCGCCCGCAGGAAAGTGGTGGCCAGGAATTTCCGCCGTCTGCGCCTTCTATCCATGTAGATCCAGATCAGGTCGGAAGTATCGAACTGCAGTTCGATCCATGACCCTCGATCGGGAATAATCCGCATGGAATACAGCGTGGTGCCGTTGGGATGGAGCGACTGTTCGGAACAGATTCCCGGCGAGCGGTGGAGCTGGCTCACCACGACGCGTTCGGCGCCGTTGACGACGAACGAGCCGTCGTCCGTCATCAGGGGAATCTCCCCCATGTAGACACTCTCCTCGCGCACTTCGTCGCCGTCCTTGAGGCGGAAGGTCACGTGAAGAGGCGCAGCGTAGGTCTCTCCCTCGTAGAGGGATTCGAGGCGGTTCATCTTGGGCTCGGATAATTCGTACTTGACGTAGTCCAGAACGTACCTGCCATCGTAGCTTTCTATTGGAAAGACTTCCTGCAGAACGGCCTGTAAGCCCTGTTTCTTGCGCCTGGCAGGGTTTGCCTGCCACTGCAGAAACGCGTCGAAAGACCGCATCTGGACCTCTATCAGGTCCGGCGGCTCGATCACGGCCTGTAGTTTTCCAAAGCCCTTGCGTTCAACCATCAGTCACCTCGCTGTAAAGGTGTCGATCGATTGCTCTTACTTGATTTCGGCAGTCGCGCCCGCGCCTTCAAGCTTCTTCTTGATCTCCTCGGCTTCTTCCTTGCTGACACCTTCCTTCGCCGGCTTCGGCGCGCCTTCGACCAGGTCCTTGGAATCTTTCAGGCCAAGTCCCGTAATGGCGCGGACCTCCTTGATGACGGCTATCTTCTGCCCGCCGACCGAAGCCAGAACGACGCTGAACTCCGTCTGTTCCTCGGCAGCGGTTTGCGCGCCGCCTTCGCCGCCGGCAACCGCCGCAACGGCCACGGGGGCCGCCGCCGATACGCCGAGGCGGTCCTCCAGCGCCTTCACGAGCTTTGACAGCTCCAGGACGCTGATGCCCTCGATCCAATCGATAAACTCGGCCATCTTACCCTCGACGGCCGGTTTTTCCGTCTGTTCGGCTTCCGCCTTCTCTTCAACCTTAACTTCTGTTTCTTCCGCCATTTCTCATTCTCCCGTGCTTGCAGCCTTCTTATCAGCCACCGCCCTCAGTGCGTAAAGTAAACTGGCCAGTTTCTGGCTCATCGCCCCGACTAGAAAAGTCATCGGCGCCGCGATCGTGCCCACCGCCCTGCCGAGAAGCACCTCTCGGGATGGAATGCTCGCAAGGGCGTCGACGTCGGAGGCCGTAAGCAGGCTGCCTTCGACCAGTCCGCCCCAGATCGACGGCATGTCCGCCTTGGAGCGAAAGGTCTTGAGCCGCTTGGCTGCCTCGGTCGGGTCGCCGCTGCCGAATACGATGGCCGTCGGCCCATTGAGCAGAGACGCGATTGCGCCCCAGCCTCTTTCCCCGGCCGCTATACCGAGAAACGTGTTCTTGACGACCTTCATGCCGGCTTCAGCCGCGGCAAGCTCGTTCCTCAGTTCGCCGGTCTGTTCGACATTCAGCCCCAGTCCGTTGATCAGGATCAGGAACTTCGCCCCTTCCAGGTCCTCCCGGATCTCTCTGACCAGAGATTCCTTTTCCGATCTCACTTTTTCCCTCTTCATCAGGTCATCACCCCGCATTCACTACACACTCACACCCGCGCTCGGCGAATTTGCCTGTGATCCCTGCGCCTCGCGCGAAGATCTCAATCGGTCACGTTAATGCGCACGCCGGCGCCCATGGTGGTGCTGAGACCGCAATTCTTGAAAAAAACTCCTCTTGCCCCCGCCGGCTTCTCGGCCCGCACCGCGGCGATCACCGACCGTACGTTCTCGGCCAGTTTCGCGGCATCAAACGAAAGCTTGCCCACCGGCGCCGCGACGTTGCCCTGGCGGTCCATGCGAAAATCGACCTTTCCCGCCTTGCATGCCGCCACGGCCGCAGCAGTGTCATCCGTAACGGTACCGGTCTTGGGGTTGGGCATCAAACCGCGCGGCCCCAGCACGCGCCCGAGCTTGCGCACCTCCTTCATGGCCTCGGGAGTGGCAATGGCCGCGTCGAAGTCGGTCCACCCATCCTTGACCTTTTCGATCATATCTTCCATGCCCACGTGGTCTGCGCCGGCTTCGCGCGCCGCGTCCGCCGCCGCGCCAGCGGCAAACACGAGCACCCGCATCGTCTTGCCGGTGCCGTGGGGAAGACTCACCGAACCGCGAATGGCGTTCTCCGACTTCTTGGGGTCGACCCCCAGGCGTATCGACAATTCGACCGTCTCGTCGAACTTCGCGGCCGGGTTCTGCTTCAGAAACGCTACGGCGGCGTCCAGTTCAACCACTTCTTCCGGCGCCTTTTCCCGGATCGCGCGGTATTTCTTGCCGTGCTTTGCCATAGAACTGTACCCCTCTACCCTTCAACCGTGATGCCCATGCTGCGGGCGGTGCCTTCTACAATGCGCATGGCCGCTTCGTCGTCGCGGGCGTTTAGATCATTGACCTTGAGCTTTGCGATCTCGAGGACCTGTTCACGCGTGACCGTGCCGACCTTGTCGCGGTTGGGGACACCCGAACCCTTGGCCAGGCCGGCCGACCTCTTCAACAACGACGCGGCCGGCGGGCTCTTGGTAATAAAAGTGAACGACTTGTCCTGGTAAACCGTAATCACTACGGGAATTACCAACCCCGCCTTGTCCTGCGTAGCCGCGTTAAAAGCCTTGCAGAACTCCATGATGTTGACGCCCTGCTGACCCAGCGCCGGCCCCACCGGCGGCGCCGGGTTGGCCTGCCCCGCGGGAATCTGCAGCTTGATCTTGCCTGTGACTTTCTTTGCCATAACAGCCTCTGCCGGACTCTAACCTCTTTCCACCTGCCAGTATTCCAGTTCCACGGGCGCCGACCGCCCGAAAATCGCAACCGATACCTTGAGTTTGCCGCGGTTCGGATCGACCTCTTCAACAACGCCGCTGAAGTTGAGAAACGGCCCGTCGGTAATCTTCACCGTTTCTCCCGGCTCGAACACAATCTTGGGTTTGACCTTCTCCTTCTTCTCTTCCACCTGGTGCAGAATCTGTTCGACTTCCTCCGGCATCAGCGGCACAGGTTTGTCGCCGCCGACGAAACCGATGATCCCCTGCGTGTCACGAATGAAATGCCATGCCCGCTCCCGCAACTCCCGCGTCCCATCGTAAAGCGCCACGTTTATAAGGACGTATCCGGGAAAAAACTTGCGCGTCGTCGTCGATCTTACGCCTTTCTTGACTTCCGAGATCTTCTCGGTCGGTATCAGCACTTCGCCGATATACTCCTGCATCTCCTCCTGGACTGCACGGCGCCGGAGCGTCTCCTGCACCTTGTATTCCTGACCCGTCAGGGTGTGTAAGACAAACCACTCTTTTTCCATGGCTCAGCGTACAATCAGCTTCAAGAATTCAACGAGCACCTTGTCGCATACTCCGACAAATATACTCAGCATCACCACCGAGACAATCACGACCACCGTGGAAGACAAGAGCTCTTCCCTGCCGGGCCAGGAGGACTTCCTCGCCTCCATGACCACGTCGGCCAGAAATACGCGAAAACCGCTGATCGCCTCCCGCAATTTCTTCATTATACCGATACCCGCTGCAAAAAACCGGCCGCTGGCAGGCCAGGAGGGAATCGAACCCCCAACCCCCGGTTTTGGAGACCGGTGCTCTGCCAAATTGAGCTACTGGCCTATTGCAACCAAACAACGGCCCCGCCGTGCCGGGGCCGTCGATTGCCGTCAAGGTTCTACCTTATCTCCCGGTGCAGGGTATGCTTCCTGTCAAACCGGCAGAACTTCTTCTGTTCGAGCCTATTCGGCGTTTTCTTCTTGTCGCGCGTCGTAGTGTAATTACGCCGCTTGCACTCCGTGCAGGCCAATGTAACAAGCTCTCTCGGCATGGCGCTCGAGTCCCCCGCCGTGAATCTTCACGGAGCCGCGCAACCGGCCCCGCAAATCTCCGATCTACTCAAGGATTTTCGCTACCGTGCCCGCTCCCACGGTACGCCCGCCCTCGCGAATCGCGAAGCGCATCTTCTCTTCCATGGCAACCGGCTGGATCAACTGAACGGTCATGCTGACGCTGTCGCCCGGCATAACCATCTCGACGCCTTCCGGAAGGGTTATGTCGCCGGTGACATCCGTCGTACGGACGTAGAACTGCGGACGATACCCCTTGAAAAACGGTGTGTGACGGCCGCCTTCATCCTTGCTGAGAACGTACACCTCGGCCTCGAACTTCGTATGCGGAGTGATCGAGCCCGGCTTGGCAAGCACCTGGCCGCGTTCGACCTCGTCCTTCTTCGTGCCGCGCAGCAGCACGCCGATGTTGTCGCCGGCGCGACCCTCGTCCAGCAACTTGCGAAACATCTCAACGCCCGTCGCCGTCGTCTTCGTCGTCGGCCTGATTCCGACGATCTCGACCTCTTCGCCTACCTTTATGAGTCCGCGCTCAACGCGCCCGGTCACAACCGTGCCGCGGCCTTCAATCGAGAATACGTCCTCAATCGGCATGAGAAAGGCCTGGTCTATGATGCGCACCGGCTCCGGAATGTAACTGTCCAGCGCCTCCATCAACTCGCCGATGCACTGGCAGGCCGGGTCGTCCGCCGACGTGACCTGCGTTGCCGCCAGAGAATCGCCCCGTATAATCGGGATGTCGTCGCCCGGGAATTCGTATTTCGAAAGCAGCTCGCGGACCTCCAGCTCGACGAGATCCAGCAACTCCGGATCGTCAACCAGGTCAACCTTGTTAAGGAAAACCACGATCGACGGCACGCCCACCTGGCGGGCCAGCAGAATATGCTCGCGCGTCTGCGGCATGGGCCCGTCGGCGGCGCTGACCACCAGAATGGCGCCGTCCATCTGCGCCGCGCCCGTGATCATGTTCTTGACGTAGTCGGCGTGGCCGGGGCAGTCAACGTGCGCGTAGTGGCGGTTATCCGAACTGTACTCGACGTGCGAGGTGGCGATCGTCAGAATCTTCGTCGCGTCTCGGCGGCCGGCGCTCTCCGAGGCCTTGGCCACTTCGTCGTACGAGATAAAATCGCTCAGGCCCTTCATCGACTGGACCTTCGTGATCGCGGCAGTGAGCGTGGTCTTGCCATGATCCACGTGCCCGATCGTGCCGACGTTGACGTGCGGTTTAGTGCGATCGAATTTCTCTTTAGCCATTTTCTATCCTCCAAGTACCCTCTTTGTAACTCCTGATACTCTTGTTGTCCGTGTAACGCTTTACCATCCGCCCATGGAGCCCATGAGCGGGATCGAACCGCTGACCTCGTCCTTACCAAGGACGTGCTCTGCCAACTGAGCTACATGGGCCCGACACCCGCCGGGGAACTGCTGTCCAGCCCCCAGCCAGATAATAGAAAACAACCGCACACTCCCCCTGAGCCCTGCCTGCAAGTCTCAAGCGCAGTGCCGTTGTCTTCTCTAGCATTGAATTAGCGCGGCGAGTCCAAGACGAACCCCCGCGAAAAAACCGTTTCAAATTACCAGATCGCCGGCAGTAGTCAACCTGTTTTTGGGGTTTTTTGCGATTTTTTTTTTGCCTCCGTGAAAGCTCCCGCGGCGGCAGATTCCCCTTGAGGCAACGACACTCAGAGCCGATCTGCAACGGCCCGCGCAAACTCGCTGCACCGCACTTCGCTGGCGCCTTCCATCAGACGGGCAAAATCGTAGGTGACGATGCGCTCTCCGATAGTGCGCCTCATGCCCTTTATCACCAAGTCTGCCGCCTCAACCCAGCCCATGTAGCGCAGCATCATCTCGCCCGACAGAATCAGCGATCCGGGATTCACCTTGTCCTGCCCCGCATATTTCGGCGCAGTGCCGTGGGTTGCTTCGAATACGGCCGTGCCGGTTTCGTAGTTGATGTTGCCTCCCGGAGCAATGCCTATTCCCCCGACACATGCCGCCAGCGCGTCCGAAATATAGTCGCCGTTCAGGTTCAGCGTGGCAATCACGTCGTACTCGACCGGGCGTGTCAGAATCTGCTGCAGAAACGCGTCCGCTATCACATCCTTGATGATAATATTCCCGCCCGTCCCGGGGCAGGCGACCATCTGCCAGGGCCCGCCCTCAAAATCCCGAGACGCAAAGCACTCTTTCGCGGTCAGGTACCCCCAGTCGCGAAAGGCTCCTTCGGTGTATTTCATGATGTTGCCCTTGTGGACCAGCGTAACCGACCTGCGGTTATTACGGATGGCGTACTCGATGGCCGCCTTGACAAGACGCCGCGTGCCTTCGGCCGAGACCGGCTTGATACCGATGCCGGACGTACCGGGAAAGCGGATCTTCGTTACCCCCATCTCCTCGTTGAGGAACTTGAGAAGCTTTGCGACCTCCGGTGTGCCCGCGCGCCATTCTATGCCGGCGTAGATATCCTCGGAGTTCTCGCGGAAGATCACCATGTCGGTATGCTCCGGATGCCTTACCGGCGACGGGACGCCCTCAAACCAGCGCACGGGACGCAGGCAGACGTAAAGGTCCAGCAACTGCCGCAGAGCCACGTTCAGCGAGCGGATCCCGCCGCCGACCGGTGTGGTAAGCGGCCCTTTTATGGCAACCAGGAACTCGCGCACCGCGTCCACTGTCTCGTCCGGCAGCCAGACGTCCCCGCCGTAGACCCGCGTGGCCTTCTCGCCCGCGAAGATCTCCATCCAGACGATCTCGCGCGCATCGCCGTAGGCGGCTTTGACGGCCGCGTTCCATACAATCATCGCGGCGCGGGTGATATCCGGGCCCGTCCCGTCGCCCTCTATATAGGGGATAACCGGCCGGTCCGGCACCACAAGCCGTCCGTTCGCGCCCTTGCTTATTTTCTCTCCGCCGTCCGGCTCCCTGATCTTATCGTACGTCATACAAAGCTCCGCCTTTTTACCTTTTCGCCGACGAGCCCTGACGCATACCATCCCTTTCCCGCGGTATGCAACAAGAAAGCGGTCCGACACCGCGTTTCGTATCAATCCGTCGGCCTCATGTCTCGGCAAGGACCGAGAGTCTAATTGAATTTGCCGGTTTTGGGCTCGCATTCGCCAGGTCGGATTCCTTACAATTCAACGCATGAACGGTCGTGCAGCGATACGATTCGCCCCGCTTCTGGCCTGCTGCGTTATCGACGCCGCCGCGGCTCCGCGGCTGGCATGCGACCGGCCGAAGTACGATTTCGGCACGGTTATCGATCAGGAAGCGGTGGAGCACGCGTTCAGAATCGGAAACACCGGCGATTCTGAACTGGTAATCGAGCGCGTCAAGACAAGCTGCGGTTGCACTACCGCGCGCCTGGCCGACAAGATCGTCAAGCCCGGCGAACACGTCGAAATCGAGTGCCGTTTCACGCTCGACGGCCGCCACGGGCCGCAGACAAAGAACGTCTACGTACATTCCAACGATCCGGAACAGTCGATATACAAACTTCAAATCACCGGCACCATCCGGAACGAGGTCGATCTGACACCGGGCAATGCCGTCTTCTCCAGCGGGCAAGACGACTGGCATCACGCCGTCAGGAAGTCCAGGCTGACATTCAACTCGGTTGACCCTCATCATATCACGGGCGTCGAAACCAACAACGCGGGCTTCTGCCGGGTCGATGTTTCCACGGTAACCGATGGCCGCGAGTACGAGATCGCGGTGGCTCTGCGCTCGCCCGATGTTCTGCCCGAGGGTTCGACGACGGGCACGGTCACACTGCTGACGGACCACCCCGGAAAACCGCGGCTGGAAATGCGCGTGTACGTGTCGAAAAGGCCCGAGATCTACGTTGTCCCCCCGCAGCTTCACCTGACGGCCGCGGCTTCGGGACGCGTCGCCGTCAAACGCTATATGCTTGTACGTTCCAACGAAGGACGGCCGGCGACTCTGATCGCAGTCGAACCTCCCGACGACGACATTACGGTTGAACACCGCCTGCTGAAGCCGGGCGTATACCGGATCGAGCTGGGCAATCTTGTCGCGCGCGAGGAACTTGACGGCAAGGTTCTAGTGGTCCGTCTGCGCAAGGCCGACGGCTCCGAGGACACGATCGAAGTCCCTTTCAAGATCACTTGGCGGCCGCATGGGTAGGGCGTTCAATTCCTTCCTGTTATCATGCCTCTTGTCTTCGGCCCCCGCGGTCTCCGCAGCGGCGGGCGCCGTCATCGTCGATTTCTTCTACGAAGAAGGTTGCGCTGAGTGCGCGCGCGTTACCACGGAAGTATTGCCGCTGCTCGAAGCGGCCTACGCCGGAAGCTACACCCTGAACCGCCTGGACGTCGGGGCGGACGAGAATTATCTGCGGCTGGCGGCCGCAATGGAGCGCTTCGGCGTGACGCGCAACGAGCCGGTCTTCATGCTGGTCGACAACCGCACGCTCCTGGCGGGTTACTCGGAAATCGCGGAGGGTCTGATTCCGGCGGTGGAAGAGGGGCTGGAGGGCAGCGGGCCCGCCGCGGCATCGGAGCCGCGGCCGGAACCTGCGGCTTTCCTGGCCGCCCGCATCGAGAGTTTTACGGCCGTGGGAGTGCTGGCCGGCGGGTTGCTGGACGGGATCAATCCGTGCGCGATAGCCACGCTGGTCTTCCTCATCAGCGTGCTGTCGATGTCGCACACCTCGGGACGGCGCCTGCTGGCGGTCGGCGGCGCATTCTGCCTGGCATCTTTCCTGACCTATGCGGCAATCGGCCTGGGGTTGCTCAAGGCTCTGCGCGCGCTGGCGTACTTCGAACTGCTGCGCCTGGCGGTTGAGACGGCGTTTGTTCTGGTTCTAACGGTTCTGGCTTTTCTCTCGTTCCGGGATGCGGTGCGGTTCGGCAAAGGCCACAGGGCTGCCGACGTCACACTCAAGCTGCCCGAGACGATTCGCGACCGGATCCACCACATGCTGAGGACGCGCCTTGGCCGACGAGCCCAGACCGCAACCGCTTTCACGGTCGGCGCGGGAGTGACCACGCTGGAGAGCGTCTGCACCGGCCAGGTTTACCTGCCCACGCTGGCGCTGGTAGTCAAGAGCGGCGTGGCGCCGGCGCGCGGCGTCCTCTACCTGCTGCTTTACAACCTGATGTTCGTTCTGCCGCTGCTTGCGGCGCTATGGCTGACCTACCGCGGCATGCGGCTTAACAAGCTGCTCGCGTGGAGCCGCAACAACGTCGTCGCCAGCAAGGTCATGCTCGGCGCTTTCTTCCTTGCCCTGGCGGTTGCGATGGCGCTGCTCGAATGAGCTCACCCCCCGATGGATCGCGTCAGGGAGATTACCGGAAGCAACACGGCCAGCGTAACCAGCAGGACAAAACCACCGATCACCAGAATGATAGCCGGTTCAACGAAACTGAGGGTTCGTCGGACAAAGCGGTCCCAGCGGTTCTGATAGCGGGTTCCGGCGTGCTCGAGCAGCCGCGCCAGGTCGCCGCCCGCTTCGCCGACCCGAATCCAGCCGGGAACGGACTCGGCAAGCGGCGCGATGCGCGCGACGGCATCCGAGAGCCGGCTTCCGTGCCGCAGGCTCTCGCTTTCTTCCGCCGCCCGGGCCGCGACCCACCGGCTGCCCGTCGCGCGGCCCGCCAGCGAAAACGCCTCCATAATACTCACACCGCCGCGGATCAGAATTGCCAGCGTGCGGCAGAAGCGCAGGTTGACAAGCAGTCCATAGCCTTTACCGAAGAGGGGCAACCGAAGAAGGCAGCGCTCCCAACGCCGTCGAAACAACGGCAAGCGGCGCAATCGGGCGCGAAACCACGCTATCCCCGCGGCGACCGCGGCAAGCAGCAGCAGGCCCCACTTCTTCAGCCATGCGCCCAGGGCCACCATAAAGACTGTCAAGGCGGGCAACTCGGCGCCCGCCGCCATTTCACCGGCACGCGGGATCAATAGCCCCAGCATCAGAATTGCGACGCAAATTCCGACCGTCACGACGATGGACGGATAGATCAACGCCGCCTGCACTCGTTCGCGAATGTTCTGCTGATCGTCCAGGAAGTCGGCAAGCTGATCCAGCATTGATTCCACGGTCGCGGATCGCTCGGCGGCTTCGACGATCGATCTCTCGAACGGTGTCACGGAATCGCTGGCCTCTCCCAGCGCGTCCGCCAGCGAAGCGCCTTCCCTGACCTTGTCGCGCATGCCGGCGATCAGGTTGTGCGCCCGTGCGGGGCCTTCAGAACCCATGAGCAATTCAAATGCGTCGTCAAGCGGAATGCCCGCCGCCAGAAGCGCGCCCAACTCGCGATACATGGCGGAGCGGGCTTCGAGAGGCAGTTTCAGTTTGCGTCCGGTCAGCGCGAGGCGCTCCGCCAGAATTCCGTCCGCCGCCAGACGTTCCCGGGCGTTCTTGATGCTCAGGGCTTCGACCAGTCCCCTGCTGCCGCGCCCCGCCATGTCGAAGCCCCTGTACTCGTAGGTCTTCATGCCGTGACGCCGATCACCTCCGCGAGGCTCGTAACACCGGCCAGCACCTTGTCGACGCCGTCGTCCGCCAGGGTTTCCCGCACGCCCACCTCTCGAAGGGACCGTCGATCGACGGCGCCGGCGCCGATGGCTTCGGCCGTCCGAGCGTCGATCTCGAGCAGCTCGAAAAGACCGGTGCGGCCGCTGTACCCCTCTTTGCACAGGCTGCATCCCACGGCTTCACGCACGGGCTTGCCTTCAAGGCGCAATCCCGCGGGACCCAGGGCAGCCAGGCGGCCGGCGTCCGCCCTTGACTCCCGGCAACAGGCCGGGCACAGCCGGCGCACCAGCCGCTGGGCCAGGACGCCCCTCAAACAGGAGGCCAGCAGGAAGGGCTCGATGCCCATATCCATCAACCGCAGGACCGATCCGACGGCGTCGTTTGTATGGAGCGTCGTAAGAACAAGGTGGCCGGTCAGCGCCGCGCGCACCGCAATCTCCGCCGTCTCCAGGTCCCTGGTCTCCCCGACGAGAATAATGTCCGGGTCCTGGCGCAGAAGGTGCCGCAGCCCGCCGGCGAAAGTCAGACCTATCTTCGGCTTGACCTGGATCTGGCCGATATCGGGAAGCTGGTATTCGATCGGATCCTCGATGGTCAGGATGTTCTTGCGGGAAGCGTCCAGTTTGGTGAGCGCCGAGTACAGAGTGGTGGTCTTGCCGGAACCGGTAGGACCGCAGACTATCAGGATTCCGTTGGACTCTTTCAGAAGCACGTTCCATTGCGCCAGCAGGCGGGCGGACAGGCCCAGTTCGTCCAGCGACAACAGCGCCGAATCGCGGTCGAGCAGACGCAGCACGACCCTCTCGCCTTCCGCCGCGGGGACGGTAGAGACGCGGATATCGATTTCGCGCTCCCCCACCCTGACCCTGGCCATGCCGTCCTGGGGCAGACGTTTCTCGGCAATGTCCATGCGCGCCATAACCTTAAGTCTGGAAACCAGCGCTTCCGCCATCCGGCGAGGCGGCGAGGTTTGCTCGTAAAGGACCCCGTCGATTCGATAGCGCACCCGCAGGCGCGACTCGAACGGTTCGAAGTGGATATCCGAGGCGCGGTTCTTGACCGCTTCCAGCAGGATCAGGTTTACAAGCTGGGTCACCGGCGCGGCCTCGGCCACACGCAGCAGATCATCGGTTCTGACCGTCCGTCCCTCCGCCGCCGAGATATCTCCCATTCCCGCCAGGAAATTGCCGGGTGAGTCGTCCCGACTGTAGTAGCAGCGTTCGATCCCGCGCAGGATCGCCTTGCGCGGGGCCATGATGGGACGCAACTCGCGGCCGATCAGCAGCGACAGGTATTCCTGCTGCGCCACCTGTGTGGGGTCGGACGTCAGGACGCAGGTCTCCCCACCTGCCTGCACCGGCAGCAGGCAGTTTGCCCGCGCCCAATCCACCGACAGTCTTGCGACAAGATCGGCGTTCAGCATCTCGTCGGGCACGGCCGTGATGAAATCGATTCCGTACTCCGCCGCCGTGCGGCGCAATTCTTCGAGATCTTCCTCGGCAGGTTCCCCTGCGCGGCCGGTTTGTTCCGCTGCAGAGGGCGGCTGCTCATTCTTCTTCGGCCGGTCTTTCTTCATCGGACGTGACGCCGCTCCTGGCTTCCATGTCCCGCTTCAGTTGCCGCGCCGCCGCAATGTCGGTCACTATCCTCGGGGTGACCAGTATCAGGACGTCGCTTTTTTCGATGCTTTCGACGGTCTCGCGAAACAGCCAGCCCAGCAGGGGAATCGAACCCAGCAGCGGCACCCTCTTTTCGATCCTGGTCTCGTCTTCTCTCGTCAGACCGGCTATGACGATGGTTTCTCCGTCCGGCACCGTGACGGTCGTCGAGACTTCGCGCTTGGCGATGGTCGGCGCAAAGGGGGTATCGGACGGGCCCGGATCTATCACGGCCTCGATAGCGGGGTTCAAGACCATCCGGACTTCGCCGCCGGGAATGACATGCGGCGTCAGCTTCAGCTTGATGCCGACGTCGACCCGCTCGATATTCTGGATTATATCGCGCGCCGTTCCGGCGCCGCTGGAAATCGTCGATTTCAGGATCGGTATTTCCTGCACGATGCTGACCGTCGCTTCCTTGTTGTTCTGGGCCATCAACGACGGATTGGAACGGATCCTGAAACGGCTGTCCTTCTTTATCGCGTTGATACTGATGATTCCGGGATAATCCACGACTATATTGCCCTCGGCGTCGACACGGCTGCCGTGCGCGACCCCGACGGTAAGCCCACCCGGAAAGATTCCCTGCTGGATGATGTTCATAACCGCATCGGCTCCGTCGCCCAGAGTGTTGGCCCCCACGACGACCGTGCTGCCGACCTCGTCCGGCAGGCCGACGGCGGCCATATCGACTCCCAGGTCCAGGCCGCGGCCGCCGCTCTTTTCGGCGATGAGCACCTCGATGTGCACCTGCTCCGGCACGCGGTCGAGTTGATCCACAAGCTGGCGCACAATTTCGAAGTCGCCCGGTGAAGCGTCGACCAACAGGGCGTTGTTTTCCTTGCTGGCATGAATGGCAATACGCCGCTTTGCAAAACCCGCCGCCTGCTTCTGGTCATCCGGACCTTTCAGCAGACCTCCGATATCCTCGGCGGCTTCCTCGGCTGAGATGTATTTCAGAAATATGGCGTTGAGACGCCCCCGTCCCGACGGCGTGTCGACGTCCATCATGCCGATAATGGCCTTCAACTCGCTGACCTGCGACTGCGTGCCCACGAGGATAAGACTGTTTGAATGAGGCGAGGCCACCACGCCCGCCGCTCCGTAGGCGAGATCCACCTGCCCCTGCACCGCCGGCAGGCGCTGTTTCAAACGATCTCCCCTGCTCTGGCCTTCGGCCACGGCCCTGTTCAGTTCGTCGGCCAGATCCTCCGCCCCGGCAAACTTGAGGGCGACGACCTCGGTTACGCGGGCCAGCCCCGCACGGTCTATTTCGGCAACGATCTTCTCGATGCGGCGAAGACTTGCGGCCGTATCCGTAACCACCAGATGGTTGGTCTCTTCAATCGCGCCGACCGCCCCTTCTTTTCCGCCCGCCACCTTGCTTTCCAGCAGCTTGCGGACCTCGGCGACACGAACGTGCTCGAGCCGGAAAACCTTCGTAAGCACTCCTTCGCCCGGAGTGGGCTCGTCGATCCCCACAACCGGCGCCATGGGAGTGGGACGTTCCAGCAGGCTGACCACGCGGGAAACTTCGCCCTCCTCGACGACGGAGCAACCGGCGGATTCCAGAATCGAAACGAAAATGGGGTAAACGTCGTCGCGGTCGATCCTCGGCGAAACCACCGTGATCTTGCCCTCGACGTCGTCGGCAACGACAAACTTGCGGCCCGTCATTTCACCGACCAGCTTTACAAAGGCCGGGATGCCGACCTGGTCGAAGCTGAAGTTGATGAATGTCCGTCCCTGACCGTCGTCCTGCCCCAACGCGGACGATGCCAGCCACAGGCAAAACAGAAACGCGGCCCTGGTTCTCATGGCTTCGCTATTCCTCTCTCGGATTTATCGACAAAATCCAGTAGGTTTTCGACCTCATCGCAGGATTTCACGGTTTCCGCGATCCTGTCGACGGCCTGCCTGGTCGACAGTCCGGCACGGAAGAGAAGATGGTAGGCGGCCTTCAAGCTCTTCCGGGCATCGTCCGGAATAGCCCGCCTCTTGAGACCGACCGCGTTGATGCCTCTGACGACCGCCGGATTGCCGTCGACCATCATGTAGGGCGGGCAGTCCTTGTTGACCTTGGATGCGCCGCCGACGATGCACAGCTTTCCGATGCGGACAAACTGATGGACGCCCGTGAGACCGCCGATTATGGCCTGATCCTCGACAACAACGTCGCCCGCAAGTGCGGCGCTGTTGGCCATTATGACCTCGTCGCCGATCCGGCAGGCATGTGCCACGTGGCTGCACGCCATCAACAGGCAGTTCGCCCCTACGCGAGTTACTTCGCCCTCGTTGGTGGCGGAGTTCACCGTTACGTACTCGCGCACCGTGGTGCCGGGTCCGATCTCGACGCGCGTAGCGGCGCCGCGGTACTTCAAATCCTGGGTCCGCGTGCCTATGCAGGCAAAAGGGAATATCCTGCACCCGGCGCCCAGTGTTGTCCGCCCCTCGACAACCACGTGCGCGGCAAGCCTGACCCCGTCTTCAATGCGGACCTCCGGACCGAGCACACAGTAAGGCCCTATTTCCACGTCCTGCCCCAGTTCCGCACCGTCGGCGATCACGGCCGTGGGATGTATTCTCGTCATTCGGCGCCGCCTTCTCCCGTAAACATGCACATCAGCTCGGCCTCGGACACCACCGTGTCCTCAACGTAAATCTTGCCCTGGAACTTCGCGCTCCTGCTCCGCATCTTGACGATTTCCACTTCGATGCGCATCCTGTCGCCCGGCTTGACGACCTTTCGGAACTTGACCTTGTCGATCGACATGAAGAACGGAATGCCTGCATTGTCCAGGCCGGCGGCCCTGACCAGCAGGATGCCTCCCGTCTGAGCCATTGCCTCGAGCTGCAGCACTCCCGGCATGACCGGCATCCCGGGGAAATGCCCCTGGAAGAACCCCTCGTTCGCCGAAACGTTCTTGATCCCGACGATCCGCTGCCGGTCGTCGCACTCCACTATGCGATCCACCATCAGGAAGGGATACCGGTGCGGCAGGATCTTCATGATTTCCTCTATACCCAGCTCAGCCATGATTGATCTCCTGATAAAAAGGGTTAACCAGGTGTCTTTACCACAATGCCCGGCGGATGAAAACAGCAAACACGGAACTCAATCAGCGCGGTTGAGCAGAACACTGCCAAGCAGAACCGAAATCAGTACCGGCAGCCAGACTATCAGGTGCGGCTGGGTCTCGGGTCTCTTCGCCAGGGACTCCGCCACCAGAATGAACAGAAAGAAACTGAACATCAGCCCCAGGCTGATGGCCACCCCGACAGACGATTCCTTGCGGTGCGTGCGTATGCCCAGCGGAATACCCAGCAGGACAAAGGCATAGCAGGAGGCGGACAACGCCAGACGTTTATTCAGTTCCACGAGCAGCAGCATGCGTTCCCTGGCCAGATCGTCGGACGCAAGCTGCGGGTTATGCTCGGCAACATTGAGAATGCCGTTCAGCAGTTCTCCGTAGGTCATGTCGTCCTCTTTCTTGCGATACTCCCGCGCGCGCGTGGCGTCCGGAATGGTGAGCGGCCAGCGGCGGCAGAACATGGCGCCGGGCCGGTCGTCAAAGAAGGGGTCCACACGCACGTCGTAGAGATCCAGGAGCAGGTCGTTCTTGTTCTCGGCAACCATGATTACGCCGGATTTGGCTCGCGCCTCCCGCCTGATCTTCCGGTTTCTCAGATCGTAGATACGAATGTTGTAGAGTCGGTCGTTATCGCGGCTTTCCACGTAGATCGTCAGCCCGGCAAAATCGCGGATAAAACGCCCCTCGGTCAACATTTCCTGGGGTGATTCCATGCCCAGTCTGCGCACCATGGATCGCCGCATGAGGTGCGCTCTGGGTACCAGCTCGTTGTTGATATAGAGACACACGACGACCAACCCCAGGGCAAGTATTCTCGGCGCCCTGGCCACGGACCACAGGCTCACGCCACACGCCTTCATCGCGGCGACCTCGCCGTCGGCCGAATACCGGCCGAATACCAGCAGGCAGCATGTCAAAGCGCTGACCGGTATGGAAAGCGCCAGGGCGCCGGGGATGCCGCTGAGGAGGACCAGCATGATCGGTCGCCACGCCACGTTGCGCGCGAGGAGATCGGCGACCTTGAAACCGACGCCGATGCTCATCACGAAGGTAAAAACCACGAAGGTGGCCAGGAAGCTGACAGTCAGGCTGCCGGCGACGTATCTGTGCAGTATTCGCATGGGACGCAAAGACGCTGCAGGTCACCGCGCGCCGTCGATTGTCGGCCATGCGGCCCGGCTGACGAGCGGCATGGATCCGTGCGGCGAACCTGCGAAACGACGGCGAAACGATTACTCGCCCGCGGGAGTCGCGGCGGGTCGATCCCCCTCTTCGATGTAGCGCAGGTAGACCTCCACGCGACGGTTCTCGGGGTTGCCCGCTTCGGGATCGTTCGGAGCCTTGGGCCGGTCAAAACCGTAACCGACGGCTTCCATCCGGCCGGGATCGATACCTCCGGCGGTTGCAAGGTAATCCAGCACGGCCTGAGCGCGCCGCTGAGACAACCGCTTGTTGTAGCGGGCCTTGGACTTCCTGCTGCGGTCCGCGTGCCCCTCAATGCGCGCGGTTCCCTGCGGATTGCGCTGCAGAACCTTGACGATAACGTCGAGATCCGGATAGTACTTCTGCTTGATATCGGCCTTGTCGTAATCGAATTGAATGTAGAGCTCGAACAACATCAGGTCGTCGGAAGGATCCAGCGGATTCGTGCCGTCCTCTATCACCTCATGGCCGTCGGCCACCCCGCCGTTGTCGGTGTCACGCTTGAGAGGGTCGGTCTTGTACTTGCGAACTTCGTCAAACCCGTCCTTGAGGCCGTCCCAGTCGCTGTCGGGATTGAGGGGGTCGGTATTGTACTTCTTGACTTCCTCGCCGTCGGTCAGCCCGTCATCATCGGTATCCGGATCGTAGGGATCGGTTCCGATCTCGGCTTCTTCGTCATCGGTAAGGCCATCGCCGTCGCTGTCGTTAGGCCCGCCGACCGCCATGAAATCGGGAGCCACGCGCGCTCCCCAGGTCCAGATCACGCCGGCGTCCAGCGTCATGTTGGCTTCCGTATCTCCGCCCGCGATAAAAGTGCGCGCGTCGGCACGAACGGCCCACTCGTCGTTAAAGTGATACATCACGCCGCCGCCGGTGCGCAGGGCCAGATCGGTCTGGCCATCGCTCAGTTCATCGGCATACCAGCGCAAGCCGACACCCGCACTGAGAAACGGATCGAGCCGCTCCCAGCGCGTGAAGTGGAACAGCGCATCCGCCGCCACCCCCAGCGACCATGTGTCGTGGGTGCCTTCACCCGCCGTCAGTTCCAGCCGCGAAACGCGCTGAAACACAAACTCACCATCCTCTATCGTGGTCTGCCCCACGGTATTCTCGTCCAGATACGGCGCAAGTTCCAGGCCGGCCTCAAAAGTCCACCACTCGTTATAGTCGTAGCCCAGCCGGCCGATCAGCAGAAATCCGTCCTCGACTTCCTCGTCGCCCTCGAAGTTAATCTGTCCGACGCCGGCGCTGACGTACCACTTGGCAATATCGCCCATCTCCGCGGCCCGCGCCGCGCAGCCCAGAACAAGCGCCGCCACTACTCCTCGCCACACGCCGCCAATCACTGAATTCTTCATTTTGCAGACCTCCTTTGCTGCCGACACACCGGACACCCCGGAATTTCTCATTACCTTAGCACACCGTGGCTATAAGACAACCGTCGATTGAGCTTTTTTGGCCCAACTAATACCTGTACGCGGGGGGCTTGTAAGGACCCCCGGCGTTGACTCCCAGGTAAGCGGCCTGTTTCCGAGTCAATTTATCAAGACGAATGCCGAGTTTTCCCAGGTGAAGACGCGCCACTTCCTCGTCAAGCAACTGCGGCAGCACGTAAACCCCGACCGGGTACTTGTCCGGCCGCGTGTACAGTTCGATCTGCGCCCTGACCTGGCAGGTGAAGCTGTTGGACATGACAAAACTGGGGTGGCCCGTGGCGCAGCCCAGGTTGACGAGCCGGCCTTTCGCCAGGACGATAATGCTCCTGCCGTTGGGAAAGATTACGCGATCGACCTGCGGCTTGATTTCCTCCCAGCGGAATTTCTCCAACCTGGCGATCTGGATCTCGCTGTCGAAATGCCCTATATTGCAGACGATCGCCATGTCCTTCATCCTGCGCATGTGCTTCTCGGTGATGACGTCGCAGCAACCGGTCGCGGTAACGAATATGTCCCCGATGCGACAGGCGTCGTCCATGGGCATCACCTCGTAACCTTCCATGCCCGCCTGCAGCGCGCAGATCGGATCGATCTCCGTGACGATAACGCGGGCCCCCTGGCCTTTCAGGGACTGGCAGCACCCCTTGCCGACATCGCCGTAACCCGCCACAACCGCCACCTTGCCGGCGATCATTACATCGGTAGCCCGGCAGATTCCGTCCACCAGCGAGTGGCGGCAGCCGTAAAGGTTGTCGAACTTCGATTTCGTCACTGCGTTGTTGACGTTGAACGCCGGGAAAAGCAGCTCTCCGCGTTCGTTCATCTGGTAGAGGCGGTTGACCCCGGTTGTCGTCTCTTCGGAGACGCCCCGAATGTCCTTTACAATACGGTGGAATCTTCCCGGATCGGTGCGCAGCGACTTTCGCACCTGGCACAGCAGAATCTCCTCTTCTTCGCTTGACGGTTTCCGCGCCGGCACCGAGCGGTCTTCCTCGGCCTTATACCCGAGGTGCACCAGCAAGGTGGCGTCGCCGCCGTCGTCGACGATCATGTTCGGCCCGCGGCCGTTGCCCCAGTCAAGGATGCGGTCCGTATACGACCAGTATTCCTCGAGCGTTTCTCCCTTGCGCGCAAAGACGGGCGTCCCGGCGGCGGCGATCGCCGCCGCCGCGTGATCCTGGGTGGAGTAGATGTTGCAGCTTGCCCAGCGGACTTTGGCTCCCAGTGCCTGGAGCGTTTCGATCAACACGGCCGTCTGAACGGTCATGTGCAGCGACCCTGAGATGCGCGCGCCCTTGAGCGGCTGCTCATCGGCGTACCGCGCCCTTATGGCCATAAGTCCCGGCATCTCGCCTTCGGCAAGTTCGATTTCCTTGCGGCCGAACGCCGCCAGCCCCGTATCGGCCACGACAAAGTCGCCGGTCTTTCCGGCGGATTTCAACGATTTACTGCTTCTCTTTCTCGCCATGGTCTTCCTCTCGTGACTTTGTAAGCTACAACTCAGACGGCCGCCTGCAGGGCCTCGACCTTGTCCGTCTTCTCCCACGTGAAAGTCTTCAGATTCCGCGTACGCCCGAAATGGCCGTAGGCGGATGTCTCCTCGTAGATCGGCCGAAGCAGATCGAGTTGCTTGATGATCTGCGCCGGCTTCAGGCCGAAGACCTGCTTGACGGCGCGTTCGAGCCTGGCTTCAGGCACTGTTCCCGTTCCCTGCGTGTCAACAAGAACCGATACGGGTTCGGCGTAGCCGATCGCGTAAGCGAGTTGAACTTCGCAGCGCCGTGCGAGTTTTGCCGCGACGATGTTCTTGGCAATGTAACGCGCCATGTAGGCGGCGCTGCGGTCGACCTTCGACGGATCCTTGCCGGAAAAAGCGCCGCCGCCGTGGCGCCCCATGCCCCCGTAGGTGTCGACGATAATCTTGCGCCCGGTGAGACCGCAATCGCCCTGGGGACCGCCGACCACGAACCGCCCGGTCGGATTGACCAGAAAGCGGGTGCCGCGGCGCAGCAGCCGCTCGGGAATGACTTTCTTTACGATCTCTTCCACGATCGCCTCCTTCAGCGTGCGATAGGAGACCTCGGAATCGTGCTGGGTGGAAATAACGACCGTGTCCACGCGTACCGGACGGTCGTCTTCGTAAACGACCGAGACCTGCGACTTGCCGTCGGGCCTCAGGAAAGGCAGCGTGCCCGCGCGGCGCGCCTTGGCAAGGGCCCGCGTCAGTCGGTGGGCGAACATGATCGGCATGGGCATCAGCTCGCGCGTCTCGTCGCAGGCGAATCCGAACATCATGCCCTGATCGCCCGCCCCCTGCTCCTTGTACATCCCCTGCCCGGCGGTAACGCCCTGAGAGATGTCGGGGGACTGCCTGTCCAACGAAACCAGCACCGCCGCCGTGTCGTAGCCGAAACCGGAATCGGATCCCTCGTAACCGATATCCCTGATCTTCTGCCGCGCGATATCCGCGTAAGGAACAACGGCGTGGCTGCTGATTTCACCGGCGATGATAACCATTCCCGTACTGACCAGCGTCTCGCAGGCCACCCGCGCCTTCTTATCCTTGGCAAGGTGGGCGTCGACAATCGCGTCGGATATGCCGTCCGCCATCTTATCGGGGTGTCCTTCGGTTACCGATTCAGATGTAAACATTGATTTTTTCTTGCTCATGTGTCCACTTCCCTCTTGCTTGTATCCAGTGCCGCGGTGTCTCGCGGCCGTATTCAGATCAATTCCAGCAGTTCCGGCGCAGCCTTGCCCATCAACTCCCGGCACAGGTCGACGACCTGCTCGGCCGAGCCGGACTTTAAAGCCTTTGCGGCAAGATCCTTCGAGTCGGCGTAAGTCACGCTCCTGACCGCGTCCTTGACAAGGGGCACCGCCACCGGCGCGACGCTCAATTCGTCCACTTCCATTCCAACCAGCAGCGGAACCATCAACGGGTCCGCCGCCATCTCGCCGCACAGGCCGACCCAGATACCGTGCCGGTGACCCGCGGCCACTGTCTCCCGTATCAGCTTCAGCACGGCCGGATTGGCCGGTTGATACAGATACGCCACCTCCTCGTTGATCCGATCGACCGCCAAGGTATACTGAATCAGATCGTTGGTGCCAAGGCTGAAGAAGTCGACATGTTCGGCCAGAAGGTCCGCGGATAGCGCCGCGCTGGGTATTTCGACCATCACGCCGACTTCCATTTTCTCGTTGAAAGGCATCCCGCGGTCCCGCAATTCCTGCTTCGCCTCTTCCAGCAGAACATTGCTTTGAACTATCTCCGACACGTTGCTGATCATGGGATACATCAGTTTGACGTTGCCCCGGCTGCCGGCGCGCAGGACCGCCCTGAGCTGGGCCTTGAACTGCTCGGGATGGCGCAGGCTGAGGCGGATGGAACGGCAGCCCAGGAACGGGTTGGCTTCGCGGTGAAGCTGGGTATGATGAACAAACTTGTCGCCGCCGATGTCGAGCGTCCTGATGATGACCGGGGCCGGCGCCAGCCGCGATGCCACCTGCGAGTAAACTTCGGCCTGTTCGTCCTCGCCGATCTCCTTACCGCTGGTAAGGTACAGATATTCCGAGCGGAACAGGCCCACGCCTTCGGCGCCGTACTCGATCACGGCGTCCAGTTCTTCGACTCCTTCCGTGTTGGCCGATAGAACAATGCGGCGGCCGTCCTTTGTTTCGGCGGGTTGGTCCTTGAGGCCCGTCAGGGATTGCACAATGCTGCGGCGCTCCTCCAGAACCTTGCCGTATTCCTCAAGTCTTTCCGCGGTGGGCCGCATGATCAGCAACCCCTTGATGCCGTCGATCAAGACCTGATCGCCGGTGTTGACGCGTCGCGTGATGTCGTGGAGACCGACGACCGCGGGGATACCCAGGGCGCGCGCCATGACCGCCGTATGCGACGTCCAACTTCCCATGTCCGTGGCAAAGCCGCTGACCATTTCGCGGCGCATCGTGGCGGTCTCGGACGGGGCAAGGTCCTCGGCGACGACGATGTGCTGGCGCGGCACCTCCGCGTGCGTCGCAGGCGCGTCGCCGTAAAGGTTCCGGATAATGCGCCTGGCCACATCGCGAACGTCCGCCACACGCTCCCTGAGATACTCGTCGTCAAGAGAAGCCAGGGTATCGGCATAGCGGTCGGCCACGTTCTTGACGACCCATTCCACGTTCAGAAGCTCCCGCTTGGTCCTGCCCACGATCTCCTCGATGAAAGCACGGTCGTCCAGAACCATCAGGTGCGCGTCCAGAATGCTCGCGTCACCGACCGAAGCGCTGCGCACGAGGTTCTTCTGGATCTCCTTGATCTGGCGTCGCGTCTCGATCAAGGCGTCTTCCAGGCGGCAGATCTCGTGCTCGACCTGTTCTTCACTGATATTCGCCCTGGCCACGTACAGCACCGACGGCGCCAGGAGAAAGACCGGTCCGCTTACCACACCCGGAGACACTCCCAGCCCCTTCAGGACAATCTCCCCGCCGCTGTTCGCTTTCTTTGCTGTCATAGGGGTGTTCCCCGCGATGCGTCTCAATCCTCGTCGAACTTGCGTTCTATGAGGTTTTCGAGTTCGTCAAGCATCTGCTCTCCGTCGTGACCCGATACCGTCACCCGCAGCCTGGAACCGCACGATGCCTGCAACGTCATCAGCCCCATGATACTCTTTCCGGAAACCGTAGTGCCGTCCTTTTCAACCTGCACGTCTCCGTTATAGCGCGAGGCAATCTTCACGAACAGCGCGGCCGGACGGGCATGGATTCCGTACTGGTTCTGAATCTTGAACTCGCGCTCGAGCACGCTGTTGCTGGCTGATGCGTTACTCACTTCCGATCCGGCCTCCGGTCAAAAGCGCCACCAGCCTTTCGTCCAGCTCCTTCTCCGCGTCGTGCCCCAGGCGCCGCAGTTTCTGGTCGAGCGCGGCCGTTTCCACCAGGTTGGCAACGTCACGTCCGGGCGCCACATGAACGAAAACCTGTGGCACATCGACGCCCAGAATCCTGCGCGTCGATCGAAAATCGTCGGCCATTTCGTTGGTGCGTCCTTCCGCCGGGGGATCGATCAGCGTGGCAACCAGGTCCAAACGCTTCTCCTCCCGGACGGAAGCAACGCCGAACAGACTGGGCACGTGGATAATGCCCAGGCCCCTGATTTCCATGTGATAGCGCGTAACGCTGATGGGAGATGCGATCAAGGCGCCGGCGCTGTCACGGCGCAACGCCGTCAAATCGTCCGACACGAGGGAGTACCCACGCTTTATCAAACCCAGGGCCGCCTCGCTCTTGCCGATACCCGCCCGGCCGTCGATCAGCACACCGATGCCCAGGATCTCGACCATGGTGCCCTGGATATTGACCCGCGGGGCCATCAGGTTCTCCAGCACAATGGTGGCGGCGTTGATAAAGTGCTTGGTTATCATGTCGGTCCGCAGTACGGGCACGGCGAATTCCTCCGCGAGATCGATCATTTCGCGGTGAACACGCCAGTTGCGGGTCACAACGACGCACGGCACCTTGCTGCTGAAGAACTCGCGCAGCCTCTGTTCCCTGACTTCGCGGCTCAGGGAGCCCAGATAGGAATGCTCTGCCATTCCGATAACCTGCACGCGTCGATGAGCGAAATAGCGATAGAATCCGGAAAATGCCAGACCGGGGCGGTTCAGCGTACCTTCCGGAATACGCCGCCTGAGACCGCGCTCTCCCGCTGCAAGCTGCATGTGCAGAGAATCGGCCGCCGTTTTCAGAAACAACCCCGCCGAAACAGCAGACCCGGTGATTTCGTCTCGCTTATTCTTCACGTCTCCAGACCTTTTTCCCGCTTGATCCGCTCGTGCTTCATTGCCGCCTTATGATCCTGGAGCTTGTCCAGATGGCGCCGCAACTGCTTTTCGATCTTTTCCATGGCCGAATCGACGGCCACGCCAAAGTTTTCGGCCGATTCGGCCGCCTCGGCCCGGACGTGAGTCTTGGCCTGCACTACAACCTCCGCCTTCCTGGCGCGTTTCTCGGAATCAAGAATAACGTGAATGTGCTCCACGAGGGGAAAAAGCTCCATGATTTGCTCCGCCTTGGAGCGCGCATAATTCTGAAGGGGTTGAGTAACATCAACATGCCTTGCCGTAATCTCAATCGGCATTCCTACCTCCTCACATGGTGAATTTATGGCCCAGGTACAGATCCCTGCTGACCTGGTCGTTGATCAGAAACGAACTCGCGCCTTCCCGGAGCACCTTGCCTTCGTAGAGCAGGTAGGCCCGGTCGACGACCGAAAGTGTTTCACGCACGTTATGATCAGTAATCACTATGCCGAGTCCGCGCTGCTTCAGGCCCACGATTATCTCCTGGATGTCGTTGACGGCCAGAGGGTCCACGCCGCTGAAAGGTTCGTCGAGCATGAGCATCGCGGGGTTGGTTACCAGCGCCCTTGTAATTTCCAGTTTGCGGCGTTCGCCGCCGCTGAGGGTATAGGCCTTCTGACCGGCCAGTTTCAGAATGTCAAGTTCCTCCAGCAACTTGCGCGCGCGGAGCTTACGCTCTTCGTAGCTTAAACCCATGGTCTCAAGCACGGCCAGAACGTTTTCTTCCACGGTAAGTTTGCGAAAGATCGACGGTTCCTGCGCCAGGTATCCGATGCCCATGCGGGCGCGGCGGTACATCGGCAGCCGAGTTACGTTGCGGCCCTCAAAGGCGATATGTCCCCCGTCGGGACGAATTAGCCCGACAATCATGTAGAAAGTTGTCGTCTTGCCGGCGCCGTTGGGCCCCAGCAACCCCACTATCTCGCCCCGGCCGAGGTGCAGGTTTACTTCGTTGACGACCCGCCGCCCCCCGTAAGTCTTGACCAGGTCCTGTGCCGCCAGGAGTCTGTCTTCCGTCATGCGCCCTCAGCCCTCACTCTTTCCCGGGGCCGGCTCCGGTTGCGGGATTTCCCGTTTACCGGGGTAGAAAATGACCTGGCCCGGCTTGCAGATCATCCTGTCTTCGTTGAGCCAGAAGATGATCTCGTTGCCCGCCACAACATCGCCGGCTCTCCTGACCCTGGCGTTGCCCTGCAGGATAACCTCCCCGGTGCGGGCCGTGTAAATCGCGCGGTCGCAACTGGCCTGCTTGTCCTGGTGCCAGAGCTGCACCGCGCCGGTAGCCGTGACCGACTTCACTTCGTTAGTCTGGTCGAATGCAACGGCAAGCTTGTCAGATTCCATTCGAATCTGAGGATCCACGACCACGACATCATCTTCGAACACCGCGATTGAACGCTGATAGTCGAACGTCAGGGTCCCGGAGGTTATCACGGTGGGTTCCTGGGGCGGTTCGATCTGCCCTTCCGCGCGTCCGAGCATCGCGACCGTCATGACCGCAACCACTATAATCCTCTTTCTCATCCTTCTTCCTTCGCACTCCGCCCCAGGCGGCTTCCGAGCCCTTTTATTTCCCGGCGGCAAAACACCACCTTGGCATTGTTCAGTATCCTAACGTACTGCTCCCCGCCGCGCCACTCAAAACCCTCGCCGGTAATGACAACTCCTCTGCGCTCGTAGCGCACTCCGGCGTCCGACGTTGCAACTCCCTGCTGTCTATCGTAGCGCAGCCGTTCCGAAATGATCCGGCTCTCCAGTTCGCCGTCCGGGTGGAAAAATTCAATCTTTGCATCCACGGCCACAATGTCGCCGGACGCGGGTATTCTGGCTCGCGCCGCCGAGACGCGTGTCTTGACGGTGCCGTCATCGTATACTTCCAGGGGCATGACTGCCCCCTCGATCGGCAACTCTTCCTCCTGCCCCCTCGCGGCCGAGGCTAGAACGGCTGCCAGGAGAACAACCGACAGGCTTCGCAAAACAAGGCCGTCAACGCACGATTTCATCGATCTCCCTCAGTTTCCGCCAGAGCCTGCCCAACCCGGCGAAGGGTAACGCGTTGTCGCGGTCCGACAAGGCCTCGGCGGGATTGAGATGGGTTTCGACGAAGACCGCGTCGCAGCCGGCCGCGACCGCGGCGCGCGCCAGGACAGGCGCCCAGCGGGCGTCCCCGCCCGACCGGTCCCCCGCGCCTCCCGGACGCTGCACGCTGTGCGTTGCGTCGAACACGACAGGGTAGCCGGATTCGCGCAGCACCGCCAGGCTGCGCATGTCGGCAACCAGGTTGTTGTAGCCGAAACAGGCGCCCCGTTCCGTAATGAGAATACGGCGATTGCCCGCACTCTCAAGCTTTGCAATGATATTGTTCACGTCCCAAGGCGCGAGAAACTGGCCCTTCTTGACGTTGACCGCCCGCCCGCTTTCGGCGGCACTGACAAGCAGGTCGGTCTGTCGACAGAGAAATGCCGGAATCTGCAGAACGTCGGCGACTCCCGCCGCGACCGCGACCTCCGCTTCGCTGTGGACGTCGGTCAATACCGGCACGCCGCAGCGCTGCTTGACCTCCGCCAGGATTTCCAGCCCGCGCGCAATGCCCAGCCCCCTGAACGACTCGTGAGAACTGCGGTTGGCCTTGTCGTAGGATGCTTTGAAAATAAATGGAATCTCTTCCCGATCCGCCAGCCCGGCCAGCCGGTCCGCAAGCGCAAGGCATCCCGCCCGGTCTTCTATGACACAGGGCCCGGCAATCAGTGCCAACGGCTGGCCGCGGCCGATTCTGAAATCGCCTATCTTGACCGATCTGGACATTTATACTCCCCTCGGCACAGCTCAGTGTGCGCCCAAAGAGCGCGTCTTTCAGGCGCCACGGAGCCCTTCGCGAATCATCCGTTCAGCGTATTTCACGTCTTCGGGCGTGTCAACGCCTCTTCCTTTCTCCTCAACCGGAAGCACCAGAATGCGCCCGCCTATGAACAAAGCCCGAAGCTGCTCGAGGCGTTCGGCAAGCTCCAGCATGCAGGGCGGCGTCGCGACCAGCTTTTCCAGAAAGGCGCGGCGATAAGCGTAAATCCCGACGTGACACCAGTGCCGCGCGTCCTCCGCGTCGTGCTGTTCGCGCACGTGCGGTATGGGCGCGCGGGAGAAGTACAGCGCCCTTCCCTCCCGGTCGAAAACAACCTTTACAAGCGAAGGATCCGCGCGGTCCTCGCCGCGCGCGAACGGCGCGGCCGCCGTCGCCATGTCCCACGAATCGTCGGCCAGCATGCGGTCGGCCAGACGGTCGATCAGCAGGGGATCGATGAGCGGCTCGTCGCCCTGGACATTTATCACAACTTCCGCCTCCATGCCCGCGACGGCCTCGGCCACACGGTCCGTTCCGCTTGGGTGATCGGGACGGGTCATAACGGCTTCCACGCCCAGTCTTTCGACCGTATCGCGGATGCGCGCATCGTCCGTAGCCACCATGAGCCGATTCAGGCTTGACGATCGGCGCGCGCCTTCCACCACCCACTGGATCAACGGCTTGCCGCAGATGGAAACCAGGCTCTTCCCCGGCAGGCGCGTGGAACCCCAGCGCGCCGGAATAACCCCGACCACCAGTTTCTCCATACAACCTGCCATCCCGGATTCCTGTCGAGTTACACACGGATCGGTCGCCGGTCCTACCCCACAACCGCGTTGATCAATTCGTCGGGAGAACAAGTGGCCGTTCCCACCTTGCCGACCACTACGCCGGCGGCATAATTGGCAAGGGCGGCGGCCTCGTAGTGACTTGCCCCGGCCGCCAGCGCCAACATCGCGACGGCAATGACGGTGTCGCCCGCGCCCGACACATCGAAGACTTCCCTGGCGCGGGTCGGTATGACCCGCGGGGGCTCATCCTTCCCCAGCAGGTACATGCCGTGCGCGCCGAGCGTAATGATCAAGAAATCGGGGTTCCATTTTTCCATCAGGATGCGGCCGGCCTCGGCCAAGCGCGGATCTCCATCCGGCGGGTCCGTGATTTCCCTGGTCGTCAGCCCTGCCGCCGAGCAGGCCTCCGCGTAGTTCGGCGTGGCCAGGGCAATGCCGCGCACCGGAAGTTCATGGTTGTCTTTCGGGTCCAGCCCCACCGCGACACCGCACGCGGCGGCCGTAGAAAGCACGGCCGCAGCAGCCGCCGCGGAAACCGAGCCCTTGCCGTAGTCCTCGATAATGACGCCCGTCGCCCGGTCGATCATGCCCTCCACGATCCCGCAGAACTCCGCCGTGACGCTTTCGGGCATTTCGCCCGAACCCTCGCGGTCGACTCTCACCACCTGCTGGCGCTCAGCCATGACCCTGGTCTTGACGGAGGTCTGGACGGCCGCCGAGCGAAGCACTGCTTCGGTCCCGATCCCGCGCCCCGCCAGCATTTCCAGCAGCTCGTCGCCGGCGCGGTCGGTCCCGATAATACCGGCCACGCTGACGGCGCCGCCCAGCGCGCGTATATTCACGCCGACGTTGGCCGCTCCTCCCGGCAGGGCATGTTCTCTCGTCACGCGCACCACAGGCACGGGAGCTTCCGGCGAAATCCGGGTAACCGTCCCCGAAACGTAGCGGTCCAGCATCAGATCGCCGACCACGAGTATGTTCTGCTCGCCGAAGCGGTCCAACAGACTCTCCACATCCCGGCGTCCAATCATTGCCCTACCTCCCAGAAGGCCTGCCGTGCTCCGGCAAATTCCTCTCCGGCAGCCGATATTTCAAGATACTCGATTGTCGCCGAAGCCAGCCACTCTCTCCGCACGCCGAGTGCGCGGGAACCGGCGGCATCGACGGCACTGTCCACACTTAAAGAGTAATAATACATTTGACGGCCCGGAATGTCCACCGGACAGAGACGGAACGCGATCCCTTTCGCCTCCGCCCGCAACGCGGCCGGGCCGTCCAACCACCGCACTGAACCGTCCTCGATAGCCAGAGAGACCCTTCTTCGGCTCGACTCCGTCATCCGCGAGATTTCGAGAATGCCGCCCGACGCGAGTTTTCCGAGCGGCGAGAAAGCGGCCGGTGTCCAGCGCCCGTCGGCATCCTTCGCAAGGACCAGTTCGGGACCGGTCACGGAGACACGGTACAATGGGCCGAGTCCTATTCCAAAACGCAATTCACGGCACCCGAATCCGGGAGCATTCGGCCCGTAGCCGTCGGATTCCATGCCTCTTACAACCAGGTCGTACGGCCATCCTATCCTCACCGCGTCTATCGAAATCTCCATGCCGAGCCGCCCGGCCAGATGGTCGCGCAGAAAATCCTTGCCGCCCTCGGTTCTCACGGCGAAGAGGCCCGTAACCATCAGAATGGCCAGCACCGCCAGCAATGTCAGAATCAGTCGTCCCAGGCGGCCGATACCGCCTTCGGACGAGATTCTAAGCCTGCCTGGAGCCTCTTCACCCCTGCTCACGGCATTTCTCCCACGCTATCTTCGGCGGACAGGCGCCATGCCCCGCCCGTCCGCGTTCCGAACAGCGCGGAACCGATTCGTACCCATGTGGCACCTTCTTCCACCGCCACTTCGAAATCGCCCGACATCCCCATCGAGAGCTCTTCGAGCGGAATGCCGCTCTGCAATCGCCAGCGGTCCCTGAGTTCGCGCAGGCGGCGGAAATGGGGGCGCACGCTCTCCGGGTCCGGGGCAAAGGGAGGGATTGTCATCAGGCCGGCGATCTCTGTGTTGGCCAGAGTTTTCGAAAGTTCCAGCACGTCGGGCGCTTCCTCGGGCGACAGGCCGTACTTGCTGCTTTCTCCCGAGACATTGATCTCCAGCATGACCGGCATCGTGCGGCCGGCCTCGCGGGCAGTCCTGTCGAGCGTTTCCAGCAGGCGGCGTGAATCCACCGCGTGGATACACTCGAAAAGCTCGACCGCCGGGCGCGCCTTGTTGCGTTGAAGGTGGCCGACCATGTGCCAGCGCAGGTGTCCCGGGCACAGAGGTATCTTTGCGGCCGCTTCCTGCACGCGGTTTTCGCCGATAACGGTTATCCCGGCCGCCGCCGCCTCGGTCACTGCCTCCGGTCCGAAGTTCTTGGCCACCGCCAGCACACGGACTTCCGCCGGATCGCGACCCGCCCTCTCACCGGCGGCTTCGATTCGCCGTAGCACACCGTCAAGGCGCTCTGCAATCTCGCTCACGCTTCCTGCCTGCCCTTGATGGCCCTGCCCAGCGTAACGGGGTCTGAATAGGCAACGCCGCTGCCGGCCGGCATACCGTAAGCCAGCCGGCTGACCCGCGCGCCGGTCGGACGCAGACGTTCGGCCAGATACGCCGCGGTAGCATCCCCCTCCACGTCGGTGCTCAGCGCCAGAATCACCTCCTCTATCCCTTCCGCCCCTATGCGCCGCAACAGCGCCCCGATACGCAGGTCGGCGGGTCCTTCGCCGCGCATGGGCGACAGCTTGCCCATCAGCGCGTGATACCTTCCGTCGAAAGCGCCGGAACGCTCTATCACGAGGATGTCGTTGGGATCCTCCACCACGCACAGCACACTGCCGTCCCGGGCCGCCGAAGTGCAGAGGCGGCAGGGCTCTTCGCCGCGGGACGTGATGCACCCGCATTTGGAACAGCAGCGCACCGCCTCCCTGACCTTTTGGAGGGAGTCGATCAACTCCTTGAGGAGGTTGTCGGTGTCCCGTACCAGCTTCATGGCCATGCGCTCTGCCGATCGGCTGCCGATGCCCGGCAGCCGTCTGAAGCATTCAACCAGATTTTCCAGCGCGGGAACAGCCTTCATTGACTTAACCGCCGAGCATCGACGACAGATCGCCGAGCGAACCGGTCAAACCGGCCATGTCGGCCGCCGCAGCTTTCTTTGACGAATCCAGCGCGCCGTTCACGATGGAAACCAGCAGTCTTTCGAGCTTCTGGCAAGCCGCCGGGTCAAGCGCTTCCGGTTTTATTCTTATGCTCTTGATACTCATATCGCCGCGGGCGGTGACCGTGACGGCGCCATCGTTGCTCGATACTTCTACTGTCTTGGCGGCCAGATGCTTCTGCATCTTTCTGGCCTGCCTTACCTGCTTCATCATGTTCAGCATCTTGGCCATCTCTCCTGCCTGGTCCTTTCGTATGGCGGCAGACCGCGCGGTTCCCAAACCGTCCGGTCAAAGCCGCGCTCATTCCCTGACGTCAACGATCGATCCGCGGAACATATCCAGGGCTTCCTGGACCGTCGCATCTTCAGACCAGTTCCGCTTTGCGCCTTTCCTGCCGCGTGTCCCCTCTTTCTTCGCCTGCCCGCCGGAGGTCTCATGATCGGACGGTTCCTCGCGCGGCGCGGGCGCCGGCTCGCCGGTCGAAATTTCAAAGACGGCGGCCACCTTGCGGCCGAGCAGGCTTGCCGCCGCATGCTCGACGGCCTTGCGGTTGCGCGGCGCTTGCATGCGGTCCATTTCGGACTTGAACTCCGGATCGAACCCGACGACCACCTTGTTCTTTTCCACGCGCAGCGGACGGGTATCGGCCAGTGCGCCGCGGATCAGCGGCGCAATCCTGCCGACCTTCTCAATGATCTTGGGCCAACCGCGGGCGAGCTTGTCGAAATCTCCGGCAAACGTACTCTTTTCGGCGTCGGCCGGCGGTTTCTTTGTCGCCGCGGCGCCGGCCGCCGGCTTGGGTTTGGCCGTCCGCTTCGCCGCCGGGGAATGCCCCGCGGTCTCGGCAGTCGGACTTCCCGCTTCCGGCACTGCCGCGGCCGCCGGCGGTTGTTCGCGACCGTCTGCGCCCGTTTGCAGTTCGCCAAGCTTCTTGAGAATCTCCTCAAGCGAAACTACGACTGCCGCCCGCGCGGCGCGGATCAACGACGTCTCCAGCATCGTGCGGCGCGACAACGCGTACTTCATCCGATCGTCGGCGTCGCCAAGGATCTCCAGTATTCTCAGAACGCGCGCGTTGTCTGTCAGCTCGGCCTGCGCTTTCAATACGCCGATCTGAGTCTGTGTCAGGTCAAGATCCGCCAGATCTTCCCCGACATTCATGCAGATCAGGAGATTGCGGAAATGCTCCATGAGATCCACTACCACACGCTGAAGATCTTTGCCCGCTTCGTCGAGCCTTGCGACGGACGCTATCAGTCCCCTGATGTCGCCCTTCAGAACAGACTCGCCGAGCGCTTCCAGGCCGGCTTTGGACACCAAGCCGAAAACGGCAAGGACGTCTTCTTCCTCTATCTTTGCTTCCTTGAACGAAATCAACTGGTCCAGAGCGGATTCCGCGTCCCGCAGCCCCCCTTCGGCGCCCCTGGCAATAGCCAGCAAAGCGTCGTCGCTGATCTTGACCTTCTCGGCGCGGGCTATCAGCTTCAGCCGCTCGATAATCTCCGGCACGGGTATGCGGCGCAAGTCGAAGCGCTGACAGCGCGACACGATCGTGGCAAGAACCTTCTGCGGCTCGGTAGTAGCGAACATGAATTTGACATGCTCCGGCGGCTCTTCAAGCGTCTTGAGCAGAGCGTTGAAGGCGGCCGTGCTCAGCATGTGGACTTCGTCGATAATGTAGATCTTGTAGCGACCGCGCGTCGGCAGATACTTCACCGTTTCGCGCAGTTCGCGCACCTGTTCAACGCCGTTGTTCGAAGCGCCGTCGATCTCCAGGACGTCAAGGTTCGAGCCGGCCGCGATCTCCCGGCATGCATCGCACTTGTCGCAGGGCTTGACGGTCGGCCCCTCCAGGCAGTTCAAAGCCTTGGCGAATATGCGCGCTATAGAAGTTTTTCCGATCCCCCTGGGTCCCACGAACAGGTAAGCATTGGCGATGCGCCCGCTCTTTACGGCGTTCCCCAGGGTTTGCGTAACGTGATCCTGCCCTACAACGTCTTCAAACTGCCGGGGCCGCCACTTTCTTGCAAGCACTTCGTAGGCCATTCGCATCGCCTCCTTTTCAATTCTTCACGCCGCATACCAGCTATACCCGATCCGGTTACGTTTGACAAGACCGCGCAAATGT
>Ga0180435_10000184_pt1 | contig 66375 bp, 74 predicted proteins | sample SS_ome_3_FD_132467 | JGI IMG/M metagenome (GOLD analysis project Ga0180435, IMG submission 132467) | Hypersaline lake sediment archaeal communities from the Salton Sea, California, USA - SS_3_S_1 metaG | ecosystem: Environmental > Aquatic > Non-marine Saline and Alkaline > Hypersaline >... | reverse complement strand
TGGTCATGGCCCGCCTCCATTTCTTCAACATTTCGGACTTCATGCGGATTTTCAAAGGACGGCACCAGCTTGTCGATAATGCCAATTAACAGTATACCGCCAAAAAAAGCGGCCACAGCATACCAGGTACCCGCAACCTCACCATACACGGCGCCAAGTGCATCCGTTGCTTTCACCAGAATTTCCACAAAGGATACATAAATCATGACCCCGGCCGAGAAACCCAGGGCTGCTGATAAAAACTTGGTATTGGTCTGCTTGGTGAAAAAGGCCAGCGCGCTACCAATGCCGGTCGCCAAGCCGGCAAAGAGTGTTAAGCCAAACGCTATAAGTACATTTTCACCCACTAATCACCTTGTTCGGCCATATAGTCGTCATAGATGGTCTCAAGAATACTCTTATGCTTGGCTTCCTCTTGAGATAAAATTTGGAATACACGCACAAATTCAGGCTTTTCGGCTGCCTTGGCTGCCAGTTCGTTATAAAGCTGCAGGGCCTTTTCTTCGCGCTTCATGGCCAGACGCAGAATTTCGGTATAATGCATCCCGGGCTCATAGCTTACATCCACCATGTAGTCGCTACGCTTCATATCCGGGATCCACTCAAACTGGTAGGTCGCAATTTTACTTTTATCGTTGCCCAGATCTTCCAGCATTTTCACATGCTTTTTTTCCTCGTTGGCAAAACCCTCGAAAGTCTGTTTGACCGCTTGCAGTGCCTCATTTTGACTTATTTCTGTATAAAAATCGACGGCTTCCTTCTCTTTATCCAGGGCATAGGCGATGATCTCATCCACTGAATCAAAATTCATTAGGTCCTCCTGTTAAGTTGTCATATCGAACATCTATGTTCTCTATCGTATTATTTCTCGAAACAAAAATATCAAGCGTCATGACAGAACCGGTTTATTCACTGAGAGCCCAGAAACAGCGCTTGGGTGACATCACCTTTCCCTGTTTTTTCAATTCCTGGATCGACTTGGATACCGCTTTGCCTTCGACACCCAATTCTTTGGCGATTTCCCCGGGACGAACAGGTTTTCCGGCCTTTTTCATGGCGCTGATCACTTTTTTTTCCACACTTTCCTCCGTTTATCAACAATTAAAATTGGTTTTAGGTAAGCATATTGCTAATACAATCTTTAGGATGTCTTCAATTCCTTTTTTAACCACCGCTTCACATCTCCGGACACGGCCCATACACCTTTGTGCCGCCCATTTTCACTAAAATATTTCTTCTCCAGCTCTTTGGGCATTTTGATTTCAGCCAACTCCTCGGCTTCTTCTGAATTCCTGCGGATCAGAAAGATAATCGGTTCGTCCTTCCAGGTGTTGACCACAAAATAGTGGGTTTCGTCGTCCTTTGATCGAATTACATAATTACCCCGGGCCCAGTTGTTGCCCCATTCGAGGTACAGTCGCACCGCTTCTTCGGGGGTCATATCCCAGTCGATAACATTAACGAGATCTCTATTTTTCCTTATTTCTTCTAAAGTCATGCTAAAACCTCCGGACTCAAACATTTATAATAGTACTGTTATCACTGCCAAAAATGTGCCAGAATGAAATTGTAGAACCATTTTATCAAAACGCGTATCTTTCGCCGCGGGGCGAAAGGCCGTCGCGCCAATGCGGTCAAGGCCGCTGATTTTATTGGCTCCTCACTAAAAATTGGCAGCAGTCGGTATAAACCCGTGCCTCAGCTTGAGATGTTTTGTTGTTCATGCTACGTTGTGCCTTCCTCTGTGAGACACTAATGTCTCAAAGGTAAGCGTTGATACAAATTTATCAAGGCGATCGGCCCCATCAAATCCATAATCTGAATGTAGCGCATCTATTTGCACGCAGATCTGCTAGTTGGTATGGTATTTGGATAGTAGAAGGTAGTAATAGGCACTTGTAACGGCACCATGCTGTTGCCGTCCGATGAATACGCTGTTAAAAATAGCATGCAGGGCTTTGCGCCACGAACAAACGACAACCGAAAATGCGAATACACACCACCGAAATAGCTCCGCGTTATCAGTTTCTATACGATGTGGGTCGTTTTTTACTGTTATCGGGGATCCTGCTCTATCTGGTTTCACTAAGTGCCGGCAAACTCAACTATAATTGGCAATGGTATCGCGTAACCCCCTACCTCTATTCATGGGATGCACAAGGTTTTCAACCGGGCCCATTATTGGGTGGCTTGCTGGTTACTTTGTGGATATCGGCAGTCAGCCTGATCATCTCATGTTTTCTGGGGCTGGTAACTGCTCTGTTTCGGCTATCAACCTCCTTTACGGCCCGGTGGATCGCCAGGTTATATCTGGAACTGATCCGCAATACACCGCTTCTGGTCCAGCTTTTCTTCATTTATTTTGTTATCGCGCCGGTGCTTGATATCGGCAGAATTCCGGCAGCCATTATCGCGCTGAGCCTGTTTGAAGGTGCCTATGCCTCAGAAATATTTCGTGCCGGAATTTTGTCCATTGAGAGGGGGCAGTGGGAGGCCGCCGAAAGTCTGGGGTTGAATCGTGGCCTGACCTATCGGCTGGTAATCCTGCCCCAAGCGATTAAACGCATGCTGCCGCCTTTGACCAGCCAGGCCGTATCCCTGATAAAAGATTCGGCCCTGGTCAGCACCATTGCCATTTACGACCTGACCATGAAAGCCCAGGAAATTATATCCGAAACCTATCTGGTATTCGAGCTGTGGTTCGTGGTGGCCGCTATTTATCTTATCATCACTGCGACGTTATCGATCTTTATTGCCCTGATGGAAAAACGTTTGGCGATCCAATGATTCACAAACCCTTAACATTAAAAGGAGAAGGAAATGAAAAATTTACCCCGTTTACAAAAACAATGGCTCCCGACGATAATTCTGACCATTCTGATCGCTTTCCTGCTGAGCGGACTGGCCACTGCCGACAACCATGAAAGTACCCTGGACAAGGCCCTCAAACGAGGTGTACTCCGGGTGGGAATGTCCACCTTCGTACCCTGGGCCATGAAAGACAAAACCGGCCAACTCATCGGATTCGAGATCGATGTGGCCACACGTCTCGCCAAGGATATGGGCATCAAACCCGAATTTGTTCCCACCAAATGGTCCGGCATCATTCCCGCCCTGACCACCGGGAAATTCGACGTGATCATCGGCGGCATGGGCATATTACCCAGCCGCAATCTTAAAGTCAATTTCAGCGTCCCTTACGACTACACCGGGATGTCCATGGTCGCCCATCGCACCAAAGCAGCCGGCTACAATTCACTGGAAGACTTTAACAAGCCGGATGTCGTCATCGCGGCTAGACTCGGCAGCACGGCTGTCACCGCCACCAAGAAATATCTTCCCAAAGCTCAGATCCGCATGTTCGATGATGAATCCCAGGCATATCAGGAACTCGTCAACGGGCGCGTGCATGCTGTTGTGGGATCTGCACCCACTCCGGCCTTTCAGGCCATCAAATATTCCGACCGGCTTTTTCTGCCCTTAGAAGGTACCTTTACCAAGGAACCCATTGGATTTGCCGTCAGAAAGGGCGATTTCGATACGCTCAACTACTTTAATAACTGGATCGGCTTTGTTGAAGCCGAAGGCTGGCTGCAGGAAAGAAAACACTACTGGTTCGAAACCAAAGACTGGGAAAACCAGATTCAGTGATTCAGTCCAAGGCCAAATTTACCTGGCTGGACCTGCCGCTTATTCTGATGATAGCGGCGGGTTGCGGCTGGTTTCTTTATCGCGTCAATGCCCAGGTGAGTTATCCCTGGAACTGGCCGGTTATCCCCCAGTATATCCTCCGCTTTGACGAAGCTGCCGCCCGGTGGGTACCAGGACTCATCACGCAGGGCGTCATTACCACCCTGCGTTTGAGTCTGTGGGCCACCATCCTGGCGTTTGTCTTCGGGATAATCATGGGATTGCTGCGGACCGGCCGCAGCCGCCTGGGACGCATGTTCGGCTGGGGTTATGTAGAACTCATCCGCAATATCCCCGTGCTGGTATGGATCTTCATTTTCTACTATTTCATCAGCGATCAGTTGATGCAGGCCCTCCAGGTAGAAGATACCCTGCGCAATGCTCCGGACCTGGTACGCACGACGGTTTCCCTGCTCATCGCCAAACCGTCCCAGATTTCAATTTATCTTTCCGGAATCGTGGCCCTGGCTGTTTATGAAGGCGCCTATGTGACCGAAATCATCCGCGCCGGAATTCAGTCGGTGGATAAAGGGCAGTGGGAGGCTTCGGCCGCCTTGGGGTTTTCGCGGATGCAACAAATGCGCCACGTGGTTTTTCCCCAGGCGTTCCGAACCATCCTGCCACCGCTGGCAGGCCAATTTATCTCCACCATCAAGGATTCGGCCATTGTTTCTGTGATATCGATCCAGGAGTTGACTTTTCAGGGCATGGAACTTATGGCCGCCACATTCATGACCTTTGAAGTCTGGATTACGATCATGGTGCTGTATCTGGTACTTTGCCTGATCTGTTCCCTCTCCGTCGATCGCCTGGAAATCTATCTCAAACGTAGAACGACCTAGTGACTTTTCCTGGACTCCCTCTTCCAAGGGAATGCCGGCAAGGTATTCACGGGATTATATACGACTTGCAAGTTTCGAACTGCGTATTCCGGCCATTTAGCATTATTTCATATTAGGCTAATCCTAAATCCGAATCGATTATTTAATCATCACCTTGGCCGCATCCAAAATCATATCGATGATGACCCGTGGTTTCTCCATGGGAATCAGGTGGCCGGCGTCTTCAATGAGGTGATACGTTCCCTGTCCAAAGGCTGCTGTTGCCGTCTTCAGATCGATATAGGGTCGGTTGGTGCTGTTCTCACCTTCCACCACCCAGACGGGGCAGGTAATTCGAGGCAGCATCGGCCAAGGGTCATATCCCATGCCGCCCATGAACAGCGAAGCTTCCTTCTCCGGTGAGCAGGCCAGTTCCAACTCAGCAAACGATCCCGGGATGGTACCATGCTCGATGTAAAGATCCAGGAATTCTGCCTCCCAGTTTTTAAATAGGCCCTTGCCCCGAAAATATTTACGCGCCTGCTGGGAATCATCCCACGTGTTGCGACGCTTGATGGAACGGCTCGCCAGGGGGTGGTCTTCCACATCGATCTGCACCCGGTAAAAATCCTGCGGTAGAAAAATTGGCTCAATCAGGAATAGTCCGGAAGCTCTGGGGCCATGGGTGGCCTCAGCAATTGTCATGACAGTTGCCCCCATGGAATGGCCCACCAACAGCGGTTTGTCAATATTCAACCCCTCGCAAAGCCGGCAGAGGTCTTCAGCCAGCATCATCCAACTGAGCCCACCCTTGCGGGGATCCGTATCGCGATGATCGCAGAAATAGGGTGCGATAACCTTGCGATGCTTACAGAGCTCCCGGGCAATGGGATGCCATAGCATGGGCAGAAATCCGGTGGCATGCAGTAGGATAATCGGCGGATCGTCACCGTCATAGAACAGATACTGCAAGTCGGCATCGCCGATATTTTGAACCAGGGTAACGGGTCCCTTGGGCATGGTGTACTCCTTTACAAACCGTCGTATTGATTATCCGAAACAAAAAAAACATGATTCTATCAATACATCCTTTTATGTCAACCAGCTCCAACAAAGATTCCTGACAGGCTATTGATCTATACCACGTATTGCAGTACAAATAAATTCGACATGATGAATACATAGGAGGGCATAATGAATGCAGAAACGTTTAAAGCTATGGTGGTCGAAGAAACTGATGATAAACAGTTTATCCGCAGCATTCAAGAAAGGTCCATCGCCGATCTACCCGCCGGAGATGTACTGGTGCGGGTCGGTTTTTCATCCCTGAACTATAAGGATGCACTTTCAGCCATTGGCAACCGGGGGGTCACCCGCAAATATCCCCACACGCCGGGCATCGATGCCGCCGGAACAATTGAAGCTTGTGAAAGTGGTCAATTTAAGCCAGGAAATCAAGTTATTGTCACCAGTTATGACCTGGGAATGAATACGCCCGGCGGATTCGGAGAGATGATCCGTGTCCCTTCAGAATGGGTCGTACCCATGCCCCAGGGACTAAGTCTGAAGGAAAGCATGGTTTACGGCACCGCCGGGTTTACCGCCGGTATGTCTGTATTTTCCCTGGAGCATACCATCAAACCTGAAGACGGTGAAGTGCTGGTAACTGGTGCCACTGGCGGTGTGGGCAGCATTGCCGTCGCCATTTTAAGCCATCTCGGCTATCAGGTCGTGGCAGCCACCGGCAAGACCGATGCAGCCGATTTTCTGTCGGGTTTGGGAGCGGTTCGAATCCTCGGGCGTGAGTATTTGCAGGACAATCCGCAAAGGCCTCTCTTAAAGCCGACGTGGGCCGGTGTTGTGGATACGGTTGGTGGTGGACCCCTAACTACGGCCATCAAATCCACCCAGCCCTGGGGAACGGTTACCACCTGCGGCATGGTGGCGTCACCCGATCTCAATATGACCGTATTCCCATTTATTCTGCGGGGTATCAAACTCATCGGTATCGACTCCCAAAATTGCCCCATGAAGCACCGCCGGCAGGTCTGGCAACGCCTGGCCACTGATTGGAAAATTGAGCAATTGGATGCCATCTGCCGGGAAGTTCCGCTGGATGAACTCAGTCCACATATCGATACGATCCTCAAAGGCGGCATTACCGGGCGAACGGTGGTTAAGCTTTAAAAATGATAGGCTCGTAAAAGGTCCGATAATTGGCCCTATTCAAAATTTGGTAATTTTGACTTTTTACGAGCACATCAATGTTGTATGGTCAACTCTTTAACCGACCCATATTATAATATAGTTTTAGTAAACCAAATGATCCCAAATTTGACCCAAACTTTCGAACAAAGGATCAAATCTTATGGATACTATTGATTTTACAAACAATGGATTCACACTATTTATAGAGGTAGTCCCCCCAGCCGGGCCGGACGCCGCCCCGCTACTGGATCAGCTCAAATCAGCGGCCGAATTGCCCATACATGCCTTTAGCATAGCCACCAACCCGGTTGCCAAGCCCCGCATGAGCGCCATGGCTACCTGCACCTTAACCCAGCAGACCACCGGCAAACCGGCGGTATTGCACTGCACCACCCGAGACCACAACCGCCTCAGCTTGCAAGGTATGTTGTGGGGGGCCCAGGCCCTGGGCATCCATACCATATTGGCGGCCACCGGCGATATGGTTGCCTTTACCGATCGACTCAATACCACAACCGTTCGGGACCTGGACGTGATGGGCCTGGTAACCATGGCCCGCCAATCCGGCATGCAGACCGGTGTGGTAATCGATCCCCACCCCGAAGCCAATGGATTTGATCTGGCGATAGATCGCCTGGTCCAAAAAGTCGACGCCGGTGCCCAGTTTGTCGTCACCCAGCCCATTTATGATCTGGTATCGGCCGACGCCATGGCCGATGCCACCCAAAAGGCCGGGATTCCCATAATTATGGGTATCCTGCCGTTACGGACTGCGCGCCATGCGGATTTTCTGCACAACAAAGTTGCCGGCATCAGCGTTCCCGGGCCTTTGCGGGACCAAATGCACGCTTCCAAAAATACCATCGAAACCGGCAACCGGAATGCCCGCGAGATGCTGGCCGTCGCCCGGGAACGTTTTGACGGCGCTTGTATTATGCCACCTTTTGATCACTATGAAGTTTTGCCGGAAATCATGGATTAAAAGCAAGAAGCAAGGTCTCAGAAAACTACGAATTGATTGCTACCGCGTTATTTTCACAATTGGAGACGAAACCGTTCAAACACTTAGAATAAGCCATCGCAAGGCAGCATACCGTAAATAAATCAGCCGTAAGTAAGTTTAAGGTAAGGAAAGGATCCCACAATGAAGAATGGAAATAAATGTAGTTCTCAATGTAATCTAGTCCTCCTGATGGTGTTATCTTTTGTACTGGCAATGGGATGCTCTAAAGCCTATTACGGCACCATGGAAAAGATGGGAATCCATAAGCGCGATATATTGGTGGACCGTGTGGAAGATGCCCGCGACGCCCAGGCCGAAGCCCAGGTGCAGTTCAAGGATGCCCTGGAACAGTTTGGCTCGGTGGTCACTATTGAAAATACCGATTTAAAAGAAGCCTACGACCGGCTCAATGCTGAATTTGAAGACAGCGAAGCGGCCGCCGAAGATGTGTCCGATCGCATCGACAAGGTGGAAGCCGTAGCCGAGGATTTGTTTGAAGAGTGGGAAAAAGAGTTGGATTTATATTCCAATCAGGAACTGAAACGTACCAGTAGCAACAAGCTCAAAGATACAAAAAGTCGCTACCGGGAGATGCTGGCCAGTATGCACCGGGCCGAAAAAAGCATGGATCCGGTATTGAACACATTTCGAGACAATGTGTTGTTTCTCAAACACAACCTCAATGCCCAGGCCATTGGCTCCCTGCGATCTGAATTTTCAAGCCTGAAAGGTGAAATCGGGGATCTCATTAACCGCATGAACGATGCCATCAATTCCTCCAATCAGTTTATCGCAGATCTGAAGCAATGATGCATATTGTAACACCTGCATTTAATATTTAATCCAGACATCCGACCGGTTGTACATCATGCCCGCGCACGCGGGCATCCAGATAGTTCGGCCTGATGCTTTGTGTCTTATCACTTTCAGCCACACCGATTATTAGTTCAAGACAGATCATGGCTACCGATTCCGACCTTTCCTACAACGAGAGGCCGCATAAACCAAATGCGCAGATAACCCCCTATAATTATTAAAACTAATAATTCTAGCCCAGTTCACCTTGTTTGACTTTTAGTAAACAATAGTGTATTAAAATGTCATTTATTAAGACTCAAGTTAATCTATAATGTTCTCCGATAGTGTAAATTGGCGCGTCACCTTTAGATTGGAAAAAGGTGATGTCCTGGATGTAAACGATGAGGATGATCATTAGAGGTGTGTCATGAGGATGCATAACCCCCCTCATCCTGGCGAAATTATTAGAGAGTTTGCATTGAACCTCTGAATTTGACCGTTACGGATGCGGCCAAGGCTCTTAATGTCGCACACAAGACGCTATCAACAATTTTAAATGGCAAAGCAGGAATAAGCCCAGAAATGGCCCTGCGTCTGTCGAAAGTATTCGGTCGAACGCCGGAAGGCTGGATGCGTCTGCAATTACAATACGATTTATGGAAAGCCGAGAAATCATCTGACTTTCAAAATTTAAAACGAATTCGAGCCGCATAACTACACCTGTTTCAGATAACATCGGGCTGGACAAGGATGCGCGGAAAAAGCGCGCGCACACCTGTCAGCTTAAACGTTATAATACAAAGATGAGTTGAGAAGGTAGGAAACTAGAGGAGAAGTCTTTTATAAACGTTTTTACGATGTCCGATTTTCACAACAAGGATGACGAGCTGATCTTCTAAAATTTGATAAACAATGCGATAATTACCAGTGCGAACTTTATGAAAAGGATTGTTACCTTTCATTTTAGTAGAGGCCGGTTCAGGCAAATTTTCTGCAAGACCATCTATCTTCTTTTTTATTCTAATAAGCTCTTTTTTGGGAAACCGTTTCATACTTTTCAAAACGGCTGGTCTGAACTCGACAGAATACCTCATGGATTAGATCCCCAGCTCTTTCCAAAGCTTTTCAGCAGGAATGTTTTTTCCCGGCTCTTCAAGAGCTTGCTTCGCATCCTCAATATCAACATAATCTTCAATAAGTTGAAGCAACTCAAGCTCTTCCATGGAAATGAGAGCGGCGATTTTCTCACCCCGGCGGGTCAATACAACCGGCTCTTTTCCATACGCAACTTTATTTACGATTTCAGCAAGCCTTTTTCTGGCTTCAGCTGTAGAAACTGTATTAGGCATAGCAGCCTCCTTTATGTACAATTTGTACATAAAGTACAATCGGTTCGAGGTGTTGTCAAGGAATTATAACAATTCACTGGTGCTGACCGTGTGCCGCGGAACGCCGGGACAATGCGACCGCTGACACAGGACGTTATGCGCTCGAAAGGATTTTGTGAATTGAACGATGGCAATCAGATTGAAGTAAATGGAACATTAATTTTTTTCTGCGGGAAAATGGGCGCAGGAAAATCGACACAATCAAAAAAAATAGCGATTGATCGAAATGCTGTTCTTATATCCGAAGACGAATGGCTAGAATCACTTTATCCAGGCCTAATTTCAACATTTGACGATTATCTTAAATTTTCTGAGAAGTTAAAGCCTTTGGTAACATCTCATATTCAGAATATTTTGCGTACAGGGACTAATGTGGTTATGGATTTCCCAGCCAACACTGTTTCTCAGCGCAAATGGTTCAAAACTATATTTTCTAAAATAAACGCGCCTCACGAACTGATTTATCTAAATATTAGCGACGAGATTTGTCTTAAACAAATTGCAAAAAGGAGCATAGAACAACCGGAACGCGCATCATTTGATACCGAAGAAGTTTTTAACCATGTCACTGGTTTTTTTGAAGAGCCAGGTTTAGATGAAGGCTTCAATATCCAAAGAATAGAGCGTAGCGTATAACGAAACATTTGAAGGGGGCTGGGCAAAACAGCGCGCTTGGTTTGAGCGAGTAGCATTTTTTTGCACGCAAGGCGGCATTGGTGGGAAGTGGGCACTGCAAAACATGGCTACAGTTAGCGGTCAGTGGCCTATCGCGCGTATGATTATCTCGGAGAGCCAGCTGAATACGCCGGTTACCGAAGAGAAGATCTTACAGTTTGTGAGTGAAATCGGCATGGGCTGAATCAAACAAATTTTGTAGGAGAAGTGCACATTTTAATTATGTCAACGAGTTGACCAAAAGTGCCCCCTGTCCAATGTATTGTTGAGAAAGACTCTTTTGCTAAATTGAAGGATTACTCAATCAGAGCTCTGGGAACACCGGTTACCATTGTCATAGATACAACCGCTATCTTCATCATAGCCTTAGCTTACGGAACAGTTAACAAAACAATAGAGGACGAACGGGATAAGGCCTGCCAGGAGGATCCATTTTGTGACGATGAACCTTGGCAGTAAGATTTTAAGATCAGCAACATAACTGATTTCTGGTGCTGACGGCCTGGCGCCGCCACACATTTCCACTGTTAGGCATGATGAGATATCATGTGGGGATAACTAAATGGGAAATAAAAAAAGGCGGAGACGCGTGGACGTCGATGATGTCTCAACCTGGACAAAACATACCCAGCAGCTCTGCTTAAAATGCAAGGCAAATTGCTGTACCATGCCGGTGGAAGTGAAAATACCAGACTTGGTTCGAATGGGTGTTATTACAGAATTTGAAGCGGATGAGCCGATCAAGAAGCTTGAAAAAAAATTAAAAAAAGATGGGGTGATTGCGCATTTATACTTTAAAGAAAAGATTTTTACGCTTGTTCGATTTGCAGGTAAAAATTGCCTCTATCTTGACCCAACGATTCGAAAATGTAAGATTTATAAGAACCGTCCTGACACTTGCAGGGATCATCCACGCATTAGTTCACGGCCTGGTTTTTGTGCTTATGAACCGAAATAGCCCAAAGTAACAAAAACGATCAAACCAATCTTTGACAACCGCCTTTTTAAAGCGCCTGGATTTGTTGAAAGGTTGGGGTCCGGATATGTCCTTGGCAAAAGAACTTATGGGAATTGGGGAGTACGAGGTAGTTACCGAATATATCCGTACCTGCAAACCATTTTGGGCAGAAAAAAGTCTGCCTTACGTGAACTCCTTCTGCTCCTGGAGGCAGGAAAAACACCTGACCTTTCAAGCTATTCCAGTACCTTTTTCAGGTTTTAACACCCAATTTAATGGTAAATATGTCTGGTGTTGGTTTATTGAATGAAAAGCCGCTGCACGCCTCCTTAAAGGCATGGTATGCGCAGCCCGGGGATCAGGTTGAAGTCAAGGTTGACGGATATGTGATCGATATCGTTCAAAAAGATCTATTGGTAGAAATACAGACCGGCAATTTTGCATCCATCAAAGCCAAACTGAAAAAACTGTTAAACGCCCATCGCGTGCGATTGATTTATCCCATTGCTTTAGAAAAATGGATCGTCAAGCCACCCTCAGACGGCATAACAAAAATATTTCGACGCAAATCGCCTAAAAAAGGCCGGTTGGAGGACCTTTTCTGGGAAATGGTGCGTATTCCACAGTTAATGGGCAACCGCAACTTTTCCCTGGAAGTTTTAATGACGAGAGAAGAAGAAGAAAGAAAGTTTGTTGGAAAGCGCAAATGGCGTAGCAAGGGATGGGCAACTGTTGAGCATCGATTAATGGAAGTGGTTGAAAGACGGTTGTTTGAAACGCCTTCAGATTGGTACGCACTGATTCCTAAAAAATTGATTTCATTTACGGCCAAAGATTTAGCAGAAGCCTTGAGGATTCGACCACCATTGGCCCAAAGAATGGCCTATTGCTTCCGAAAAGCAAACCTGATCGATTTAATCGGTAAGCGTGGACGGGCCCATTTATATGCTAGGCCAGACATTTAATCCCCTAAAAATTACATAACTCTCATCGCGCTTCTTAATTGTATGCGGCCATAAATATATATGACGATTTTGCCGAAACCCATGCCCAGTATATGCACGTAGTTATGCAAATCAAACCCTGTACGATTCGCATCAAGCAAGCTGGAAAAACGATTCGGGAAATCAGTAGCCCCATATTGGAACAAAGGTGTCATGCAAAAAAGGAGTACCTGGACAACTCATGTCACGTTACGGGAACCGATGTAAACGCAGCTGTTTTGGAATCTTATATTGTTTCGGGTGTAAAATAAGAATGTTCAATTAGGCAGATTGAAATGTTATATGACATAAGAGCCGCAATCCCTGAGGAAGCAACCATATTGAGCAGTTTGGCACTACGGTCTAAGGCATATTGGGGTTATTCCCAAGAATTTCTAAATGCCTGTAGGCAAGAGTTGTCGGTGTCTCCGGAAGACATTGAAAATGAAGTCTATCGGCATGCGGTTGCGGAGCATGATGGCAAAATTTTTGGTTTCTATACCCTAAAGTTCTTATCCGGCGTGAAATTTGAACTTGAAGCTCTTTTTGTGGAACCGGATCACATCGGAACCGGTGTCGGGCGGGCGCTCATGAACCACGCCTATCACAGTGCTCGCGCCCAAGGCGGAACCGTTATCATCATTCAAAGCGATCCCTTTGCAGCCCGATTCTATGAAGCTGCCGGAGGAGTGTTAATCGGTAAAAAGGAATCCGGATCTATTCCGGGACGGTATCTCCCGCTATACGAAATAATTGTAACGTCAGGGTGTAAAAACTAAGGCGGAGGTCAAACAGATATGAGCGACGTAACCATATCATTCATGCAAAAAGATGAACGTCAAACATCAGCGACTGTTTTGAGCGTTGCCATGCTTACAAATCCCCTTCATATTGCGATATTCCAGGGGGATGTAGAATCCGAACGCATACAGATTGAGCAAATGTTTGTCGACCTCTTTACGGATTTACCTGAGATTGTCTATGTGGCCAAGGATCGCGAAAAAGTTATCGGGGTTATGCGGATGAAATCCTGCCAGGGCCGCACGGACCTAAATGAGCCCGAAGGCCCCAAAGACCTCGAAAAGCTAAGTTGGCGAAAATACATATGGCTCAAAGAATGGGGACGCCACGAGCCACCAAATCAGCATTGGCACCTGGGACCCATCGGGGTGCTGCCGGAATATCAGGGACAAGGCATTGGGTCGCAGCTGATGCAGTACTTTTGCCGGGAAGTGGATACCTGTCGGGCCAGCGCCTACCTGGAAACGGATTTAGACCGCAACGTCGTTTTCTATGAAAAATTTGGATTCAAGATTATTAATACATCATTGATATTTGATGTAAATAATCGGTATATGCTCAGAGATCCAAGGGCATGATTAAGGCTTCGTGGATGCATTTATAATGTATAGATGCTTTGATTCTTAAAATATCACTTGAGCAAAACAAGTTCATGTGGTGAATACCTTATAAAAGGGGATCTAGCTTGCGACTTAACTTATTCAAAATTATTCTTTGGATTGGACTTCTGGTTTTTGGTTCACACCAATCCGCCCTGGCAGATGCTCCGGTCTGGAAAGTTGTGAAAGGTGATCACCATGTCTACATTGGCGGCACCATTCATGTGCTGTCCAAGTCTGATTATCCCCTGCCGGCTCCATTTGAAACAGCCTATAACCAGTCTGCCAAGCTGATATTTGAAACCGACACCCGAAAAATGCAAACACCCGTATTTCAGGCCGCCCTCATGCAAAAAGTTGTTTATTCCGATGGACGCAACCTGAAAATGGTGCTAAACGCGTCTACTTTCCAGAAATTGGAGACGCATCTGACCAGCCGGGGTATTCCGATCACCAACTTCATGAAATTCAAACCAGGCATGGTGGCATTGACCATCACCATCATCGAACTTCAGCGTTTGGGACTGATGGGCACCGGCGTTGACGAGCACTTTAGTTTGAGGGCAATAAACGATCAGAAACCGGTGGGTCAGCTTGAAACTGTCGACGAACAGCTTGAATTGATCGCAACTTTAGGGGACGGGCAGGAAAATGAAATAATAGCCCACACCTTAAAAGAAACGAAAAAACTACCGGCAATGATGCAAACTATGAAATCAGCCTGGCGCCAAGGTCATAGCCAAGCACTTGAAAATATCATCCTGGCGCCATTTAAAAATGACTTCCCCGGGGTGTACAAACGCGTCGTCATCAATCGCAACAATGCCTGGTTACCTAAAATAGAAGCCATGTTGAAGACCAAAGAGGTGGAATTTATTTTGGTTGGCGCCCTGCATTTGATTGGTGAGGATGGCGTCATTGCTAAATTAAAAGATCGTGGATACACGATCCAGGAACCGTGATACAAGATTTAGTTATTAAGGAGGATAACATGGCCGGTGGTTGGACCCGTGATGGCGGCGTTCAAGAGCAAATTGACGCCAGCGTTGCCGATGCAGTCAAAGAGGCCCGCAACAGACTCCCTCGGGGCGCCGGGTTGACCCACTGTGAAGAATGCGAGGAGCCCATCCCCGAAGCACGCCGCAATGCCATCCCCGGCGTGCGCTTATGTGTAAGCTGCCAATCAGAATTCGAAAAAAGCCAGCTGATTTCGACACCTTTCAATCGACGTGCCAGCAAGGACAGTCAGCTGCGCTAAGTAAAAAAATCACATTAATTGGAACGTGTATCGCCAGCAAAACTGGCAAAATAAAACGAATTACTATGCTGTATACAAAGCAACATTTTCCTGATTGGCTGGTCAATTGGATGGCGGCCAATGCTGTTGTTCTGTGGGGCGCGGCAGATTTACATGGTTTTGACACACCCACGGACGCAAACGGAAAAAGTTATTCCTACGCGCTGTCAATGGTAGTCCCCATGAATCCCGGAATTATGGCCTCCATTCAAAGCGGCCCCAATCAAGACTATGCGGATGAGTATTCCCGGGTCAATACACGCATCAATACGCTATCCAAGTCACTGGCGGCTGAGCTTCGTGATCGCGATATACGAGCTTTACCTTTGGCGGCCTCGGTCCGGTCTGACCCAATTTCGATCAAAGGCGATTTTCCGCATAAGACAGCCGCAACCAGGGCCGGACTCGGTTGGATCGGCCGTCATTGCCAACTGATTACCCGCCCCTATGGACCATGGCATCGTTTGGGAACCGTGTTTTTAGATCTGGAAATTCCCTGCGGTCCCCCGATTGAAAAAAGCTTTTGCGGTAACTGTATGGCCTGTGTGGAAGCCTGCCCCGCCCAGGCACTCCACGGCAGGGCCTGGCATCCTGGACTGCCGCGAGAAGCCATATTGGATGTTCAGGAATGTGATCAATGGAAAAAGAAAAACTACTTTCAATATCACCAGGGACATAACTGTGGTATTTGCTCCGCCGTCTGCCCCTATGGCTTGAAAGTCCTAAAAATTGAATCAGCTAAAAATCTTCAAAATCATCGTCATCATCATCCATGGGGATGATTTGATCGGCATCAATATCGCTGGTATTTTGCAGGACAGCCTGCTTTGCAACCACACCAACCGGGGTTTTATCCGCTACCGGCTCTGGTAATGTTGACTCAGCACGCACAGTTTCACTCTGGCTCGCATGCTCGCCACCCACGAGGGTAATCAAATCATGCACAAATCCGCGCATCCGCTCAGCCTGACCATTCATTTCCTCGGATGCGGCCGCAGATTCCTCGGCGCTGGAGGCATTTTGCTGAATCACCCGATCCATTTCCGCCACAGCCGTGTTCACCTGACTGATACCCTGGGCCTGCTCATTGGAAGCCGTGGCGATTTCTGCTACCAAGTCCCCGACTTTTTCAGAACTGGCGGCAACCTGTGAAAAGGAATCATTGGTTGTGGAAACCAACTCCCCACCCTTTTTAACTTTTTTAACCGTCCCTTCGATGAGTTCCGCCGTACTGCTGGCAGCGTCCGCAGCTCGCATGGCCAAATTGCGTACTTCGTCTGCCACCACTGAAAACCCGGCCCCGGCCTCACCGGCTCGGGCCGCTTCCACGGCTGCATTCAGGGCCAAGAGATTGGTCTGGAATGCAATTTCATCGATGGTTTTAATAATATTGGAGGTTTCCTGGCTCGCTTTTGAAATCTCCTCCATGGATACGATCAAATCGGACATGGAGCGGTTGGCGCCGGAAACAATTTGGTTGGCCTCCTGCATGAGACTGTCGGCTTGATGCGCATTATCGGCATTCTGCTTGGTCATGGCTGCCATTTGCTCCAAGGAAGCCGATGTTTCCTCTAGGGAAGCCGCCTGTTGCGAGGCGCCATCTGATAACTGACTACTGGAAACAGCAATTTGGCCGGACCCTCCGGCCACCTGATCAGCGCTATTTGTGAGCCCTTCAATGACCCGGTTTAACGGTTTAAGAATGGTGCGGAATAGAAAAAAGGATACGGCTAAAAATACCAGTGTGCCCGAAATAACAATTGCGGCAATAAATATTAAAGCCTTTTGTCTGACCTTCTGGGCTGATTCTTTGGCTTTAGCGGCCAGTTTGCCGGCTTCACCGGCTTTTTCCCTTTCTTCGGAGGCCTTTTGTTTGGCCTGGGCCACGGCTACGTCTGCCGCTCGCAAAAGGCCATCTGCAGATTTAATTATCCGGGCACCGGTATGATTTAAGGAGGCCAACAACTTGTTTTCTTCCGCAATCAGGGTCTGTGACTTTTCGATTGTTGCAATACCTGCATCCAGAGAATCCTTAATGGTTTTGACATGCTTACTGTAATCTTGATTATTTAAGGCGGATGCAAAATCAGCAACTGTATCCAGATGAACATGGGCCTCTTCTGAAAGCAGTTTTTTGTATTTGGCAATAAAAAACGCTTTCCCAGTGCTTATAAATTGCTGCTGGACGTTCTTCAACTTCAACAGTACGATCTGACAATCCGCGGCGGCTTGCATGAGTGCGGATATTTTGGGATTTAAGGAGTCACCCTTTTCCTGGGCTGCTTTTTCCGTTTCTTCCATTTCTTTGATAATTCCAGCCAGCAACTTTTGAGATGAATCCAAAGGCTGAGCCATTTTTCGCTGTAATTTTTTATGGTCTGCTTCCACGTCAACATATTGCGTGAAAGCATCGTGATACTTCTTAAAATTGACCATGAGATCTTCATTATTTAAAGCCGCAAGTTTCTTCTCAATCTGTTCTGACTGCGACTTAAACTGGCTTTTTAAACTGGATGACTTATTCTGCATATAGGTCTTTTCGGTTAGGCGAAGTGCCATCACGTCTTTAACCGCTTTATTAATCAAGGTTTTGGTCTCATCAGCTACTTCGATTAATTGGCTGGCCTGTTCGATTGAATGATCGGCTTCGGCAATTTTTGAATTGGCCTGTTCTATGGTTGTATTGTTTGATTCTATAAGGAAAAAGAAAAAGAAACCAGTGGCCACAATACCCAAAACCAAGACGATCGCCAACCCGGCATAACCAACCAGTTTGTGTTTTAAGTTTGCTTTAATCTTAAAACGGAATTTCATTTTTTATCTCCTTTGGGCCCTATTGGCACGATTGCGGAAAACGTAAACAGTGCTGCAGATTGGTCATTTTGCAAAACCAGAATGATTATAGCTGCTTTCTCGGACATTCGTATCCGTTGTCAGTAATATGTTCCGAAATATTTGCCGGGATGAAACAAGACCTTACGCTAAAAACCACTCTAATGGGTAGCCAACCCTGCAAATTTGCTTTAACTACCTAAGTATATCGGCAAAACTTTCTGATACTTAAATAGTTTTTCCATCTTTTTTTCGTGATGTGGTATCTTGGTCGCGTTTGACCAAAAACGGGAGGTCTTCGTGTTTGACCCATTGAAAACAATCAATGCGTGTCTGAAACCGTTTCAGTTCAATGATTCACATATTTTCCGAAAGCTTGAAGTTTTCTTCCGGTTCAACGATCACTTTTGGCGAGCCGGCTTCAAATGCCAGGAATAATTTTTCTTTCTGGCCATCAATTTCAGGCGTATTGTTCTCCCAGTCGAACACTCGGCAGGAATCTGAGACATCGCTCGGTAAGGAACAACGAATAAAGGGCATGAGGGGGTCGCCTGCTGTGGATTTGTAATTAACCATCATCGGGACATCCTTGGGAAACATGTCGAATTCGAATAACTGAATCAGATATATGGAGCAATTCCCTTGAAAAAAATCACTGGTCACACGGTAATGGATAATTCTGTCCTTGAATTTTCGCAAAGCCATAATGGGTGTCTCTGCATCGATTATCAGACTGAACTCACCATGTCGGCGTTCGGCTTCCATGATCTCTTCCTGGTTGGTGGCATGAACGAAATTACCGATAAAGTACATTAAACAATCTCCTATTTGAACGTGATAAGTTTCCCGACCGATATTTGGCTGCCGACCCTACAAGATTCGATCATATCATATTCCTGTTGGTTGAACAATAATGTCAAAATTCAGCAGATATTCACCAGTGCCGTTCTCCCTATGAAAACAGAATCACTGCTGGCCTCACCTGGTTGACCCAATCTCAATTGACTTTATATGAATGTTAGGCTACTGTTTTCATTTGTTTTTAAGTGATTCGACCCTAACGAAATATAAAAAAGCCACCATGCCAGAACTTGCCCAAACATTTCGAAGTGCCAGCCCTAACCTGCAAGATGGCAAGCGTTTTGCTCGGTATCTTGACCAGGCGGCCGAGGGATTTTTTGGTTTTATGCTCGGTGGGCGCTCTGAGGAGATAATTGCAGAGGCATATCAGCAGCCGGGGCATGATCTTTCTTATCAACATGTAACCTTTGTAGAAAACAATCAGAAAATTGTAGGAATGGTTTCGGGGTACACTGCCGAGCAGCATCAGCAATCACCAGACCGACCTTTGCGGCAGGCGGCTGGAAAATATAACCTGCGATTTGCGATTGTTTCAATCTTGTGCGCACCACTCATGCGCATTCTGGAAACAATAGCCGCAGGCGATTTTTATCTTCAGGCCATCGCGATAGACCAAGAACGCCGTGGTAAAGGCCTCGGTTCTACCCTGATGGATCTTGCTGAAGACCGTGCTCATTCCAGTGGTTCCCAACGCCTATCTTTGGATGTTTCCGCTGACAATGTTATTGCCCGCAAACTTTACGAGCGCCGCGGGATGACGATTGAATCCCAGTGGCCCAGGCGCTTTGCCATCCCAAAGCTGAAGTTCTATCGCATGGTCAAAGTAATCTGATTCCTTTCTGAATTCCACCCAGGAGACTTTTCTGCTATGTTTTCATTAGCCCGTATCAAAGACCTCTGAAACAATCGCTTATGAAGCATATATTGAGCACTTCCTCATCGCCATAGCCGCCTCTTGAAGGGCTTCGGCAAATGTTGGGTGACCATGAACTGTACGGGCGATATCTTCTGAACTGGCGCCGAATTCCAAAGCGAGAACACATTCGGCAATCATATCGGCCGCACGCGGCCCGATGATGTGAGCCCCCAAGATACGATCGGTCTTGCCATGGGCAATCAATTTGACAAAACCTTCCTTTTCGCCCATGCAGCGTGCCCGGCCCGTGCCTGAGAACGGATAGGATCCCACGCAATAGGGGACCCCTTTTTCCTTAACTGCCTCTTCAGTCAGCCCGACACTCGCCACCTCGGGCCAGGTATAGATGACCGATGGAATCGTATCGTAGTTCACCTCTCCGGGAAGACCGGCGATGCCTTCCACAGCAGCGATCCCTTCGGCCGATGCCTTGTGAGCCAACATGGGCCCGTAGGTTAGATCGCCAATGGCGAAGATGCCCTTAACATTGGTCTCATAGTTTGGACCGACGACAATCTGACCGGTTTTGGCATCCATTTCAATCCCGACCTCCTCCAGGTTAAGTCCCTGGGTTAAGGGCTTGCGGCCCACGGCCACCAGCAGTCGGTCAAATGTCTTGCTGGTTTGCTGGCCGTCTTTCTCAAGGGTTACTTTGACTTTTTTGGCCGTCGCTTTGGCCTCCACAACCTTTGTATTGAGCAGCATATCCAGGCCTTGTTTTTTAAGAATACGATCCAAGGTCCTGCCCACCTGCCCATCCAGGGTGGTGGCAATCTTGGGCAGCATTTCGATTACCGTCACCTTGGCCCCCAGACGCATCCAGACTGAGCCCAGTTCCAAGCCGATATAGCCGCCACCCACAACACCCAACTGTTTGGGAATACTGTCAAAGTCCAAGGCCTCGGTGGAACTGACGATCCGCTCACCATCAAAAGACATACCCGCTACTTCCACGGGCTGGCTGCCCGTCGCCAAGAGGATTGACTTCCCCAGGATTTTGCGACTTTTTGCTTCGTCTGTGACGACTTCCACTTGCTGGTTTCCCAGCAGACTTGCCCGGCCGTGGATAATGTCCACCTTGTTGCCTTTGAGCAGGTTGCGGACACTGTCCGTAAGATCGCTCACCACTTTGTCCTTACGTTGCATAAGGGTTGACAGGTCCAGACTCAATCGACCGGTTTTAATGCCGTGTTCGGCAAAATGATCTTTGGCCAGATGGTAGTATTCGCTGGAATCGAGCAAGGCTTTGCTGGGGATGCAGCCAACATTTAGACACACACCACCGAGACGTGGTGATTTTTCGATACAAGCAGTTTTCAAGCCCAATTGTGCCGCTCGTACGGCAGCCACATAGCCGCCGGGGCCTGAGCCAATGATAACCAGATCATATGGTTCTGCTGTTGCCATCTTACACCTCCAACACGATGCGTTCCGGGTTTTCCACAAACTCCTTGACGCGTTTTAAAAACGTCACGGCACCTTTGCCATCCACGATGCGATGATCATAACTCAAAGCCACATACATCATGGGACGAACGACAATTTCATCGCCCACAACCACCGGACGTTTTTCGATTTTATGCATGCCCAGAATGCCACTCTGGGGCATGTTTAGAATGGGTGTACTCAAAAGCGATCCATAGACGCCCCCATTGCTAACCGTGAAGGTACCCCCCTCCAGGTCAGCTAACTCGAGCCGGTTGGCCTTGATTTTGTGGACATATGCGATAATGGCCGTCTCGATATCGGCAAAGCTCATCCGTTCGACATGGCGGATGACAGGGACCACCAGTCCGCGGTCACTACCAATGGCCACGCCGATGTGCTGGTAATTGTGATAAATAATATCCGAACCGTCCACAAAGGCGTTGATCTCCGGAATTTCTTTTAAGGCCGCCACACAGGCTTTGATAAAAAATGACATAAATCCCAGGGACACATCATGTTTCTTTTGAAAGGCCTCCTTATAACGTGTGCGCATTGCCATGGCCTGCTGCATGTCAATCTCATTGAACGTCGTCAGCATGGCCGTATTCTGTTTCGATTCCAGGAGGCGTTCGGCGATGCGTTTGCGAATGGGCGTCATGGCCACGCGCTTTTCGGCAGCCGGCGACGCGGAGTCAGCGGGTTCCTCGCATACGGGTGCCTGGACTGCTTCGGGAATCCCGGCCGGGGCTTCCTCTAAATAGAGCAGCACATCCCCCTTGCTGATGCGGCCACCGGGTCCGGTGCCGCTTATTTTGGAAATGTCCAAATTTTTTTCAGCCACCAGCCTGCGAACGGCCGGGGACAGTTGCATGTCCACCTGGGCTGGTTTCTGTGGCGGCGGCTCGGCCGGCCCCGTCGGCGAAGGTTTCGCACCGGCAGGTTCCGCAGCTGCCTCCACTGATTCCGGTGTTTTGGGCGCCGTCACCTTTTCAGATTCAACCGCAGGCGCAGGTTCCGGAGCAGAAGCTGTTGCAGTCACCTGATCGGTCTCGATCTGCCCCACCACCGCACCGATGGCTACGGTTTCACCTTCCTGGATTAAGATCTTCAGGACACCCGACTCTTCGGCCACCACTTCCAAAGTAACCTTATCGGTTTCAATCACCAAAAGGGCTTCATCCTTTTGGACATTGTCGCCATCCTGTTTGAACCATTCCGCCAGAACGGCCTCCTGTACGGATTCACCAACGCTGGGGATTAAAATGTCTATTGCCATAGTTGCTCCCTTAAAATTGGTTTATTGCGTTTATGGTGTTCGTTGGGTTTGTCGGGTTGTCGGGTGCTTTGAGCGAATCGTTAAGGTATTGATCGTTTCATCAACACAACAATCTCAACATACCCAAAAAATGCAATGAAATTAATTCACTCGCTCCCTTGAATCCTTGGCCCCTCGAAGCCTGAAATATAGTATTTTTGACTGTAGGCGGCGATAAGTCAAATAGTCTACAACCTTCAGTATATAGCTTAAGACACCGAATCTGCCGCGGACCCCAGGGCCTGATCCGATATCGCTTCCTGCTGCTGCTTGTAGATGGCAGGAAAGCCGGTGGCAGGACTGGCTGCCGGCTGCCGGCCCACATAGCGCAGCTTCTCTCCCGTAATGCTTTCCAGACGAGGCTGCACAAACGACCAACCGCCCATGTTTGCGGGTTCTTCCTGAACCCAGCTAAACACGTTGGCCTTCTTATAATTACCCAACAGTTTTTTGATTTGCTTTTCAGGAAATGGATAAAATTGCTCCAAGCGCAGAATAACTTTATCGCTCTGCTTGAGCTCCTCACGTCGCTGAACCAACTGATAATAAATCTTGCCGCTGCAAAATAGCACTTCAGTTGCCGCCGTATTGGAATCCAGATCATCCAAAACCGGTTCAAATTTCTGCGACACCAGTTCATCCCGGTCGGAAACTGCCATGGGGTGACGCAGCAAACTTTTGGGCGTCATTAAGACCAAAGGCTTTCGAAATGGCGCTTTAACCTGACGCCGCAAGATGTGAAAATACTGGGCCGGTGTCGTCAGATTGCATACCTGCATATTCTCTTCAGCGCATAATTGCAGGAATCGTTCCAGGCGTGCGCTGGAGTGTTCCGGCCCCAATCCCTCCCAGCCGTGGGGCAGTAATAACGTCAACCCACTTAAGCGCTGCCACTTGGACTGACCACTGGCGATGAAGAGATCGATTACACATTGGGCATTATTGGCAAAGTCACCAAACTGCGCTTCCCACAGGACCAGGGTGTTCGGTTGGGTGATGGAATAGCCGTATTCAAAACCCAAAACACCGGCTTCGGCCAGCAAGCTATTGTAAACCATAAATTTGGCTTTCTGCCCCTGCAAATTATTCAAGGGCGTATAGGGCTGGCCGGTTTGAGCATCGAAGATAACGCTGTGGCGCTGACTAAAAGTACCGCGACCGACATCTTGCCCGCTTAAACGGATGGGGAATCCCTCCAATAGAATGGATGCCATTGCCAAAGCTTCCGCGTTGGCCCAATCAATACCTTTACCGCTTTCAATCGCCGCCAATCGTTTGTCCAGCAGACGCTTCAATTTGGAATTCGGACGAAACCCATCAGGAACCCGGTTCAGCTGGTTGGCGATCTTTTTTAATTGGTTCTCGGGAATTCCGGTTGAAACGGCATTATGTGTGTACGTTGATTGAATGCTGTCCCATTCTTCAAAATATTTGTCCTGGGGAAATAAGCAATCGGTTCCATGCACATCAGCATAGGCTTTTTCGAGCGCAGCTTGAATTTCAGATTGCAGTGTATCCAGGTAAGACTGATCCACAAGACTGTCAGCAGACAATTCTTGGGCATAGAGGGCATGCAATGACGGTCGTTCCTTGATACGGTTGTACATCAGCGGCTGGGTAAAGTAGGGTTCATCTCCTTCGTTGTGACCATAACGACGATAACAGATCACATCGATGACCACATCTTTTCCAAAGTGGTGCCGGTAGTCTGCGGCCAATTTACCCACATGTACGGCAGCTTCAGGATTTTCGCCATGCACATGGAATATGGGTACCATCAACATTTTGGCGATATCGGTGGAGTAACGGGTTGAACGGGCATCTTCGGGCAAGGTGGTATAACCGATCTGGTTGTTGATAATTATATGAACCGTACCCCCGGTTTTGTAACCGGCCAGTTGAGACATGTTGAGTGTTTCGGCCACAACACCCTGACCGGCAAAGGCAGCATCGCCGTGGATCAATATCGGAAACACATGCGCGGATCCTTTGTTGGCCAACTCCTGTCTGGCCCGAGCCACGCCTTCAACAACCGGATCGACGGCCTCCAAATGGCTGGGATTATTCACCAGAAACATGCGTAGGCTTTTGTTTTCCGACAGTTGAAGGTCGGCAAGATAGCCATTGTGATACTTCACATCGCCGGATCCGAGCAGCTGCCCTGGATCATAACAACTTTCAAACTCTCGAAATATCTCTTCATACGGTTTGCCCAACACATGACACTGAACATTCAATCGCCCCCGATGGGCCATTCCGAGTATTACTTCTCGGCTACTGTTCTCAACGGCTTGGGCAACGAGCCGGTCCAATAGGGGAATAACCGCATCACCACCTTCCAAGGAAAACCGGGTGACGCCCATATACTTTTTATTTAAAAAGGCTTCAAACATCGCAGCCTGATACAGCTGTTTTAGCAATATCTTCTTTTCCCGGGCTTCCAGATCGGGCTTGTTTTGAATTGGCTCCATACGCTCTTGCAGCCAACGCCGTTCGTCCGGATCCTGCAAGTGCATGTATTCGACACCGATGGAACGACAGTAGGTTGACTTTAATCCTGTCAACAGATCCTTTAATTGGCCATTGGTTCTGCCTAAAAAACTGGTCTCCGCCATGGTTTGATCCAAATCGGTCACGTTAATCCCAAAGCGCTCCAGAGACAGGAGCGGATGGTCCATGGGGCAGGCTTCTAGCGGATCCATGCAGGATAAGATGTGCCCGATGTTGCGATATGCATATACCAGTCGTTCTACCTTGGTTTGAAGGGATGCCGGTGCGGCGGATTTTGCAGTTGTGGGACCTGGCATTCCGCCTGCGGCAACTTCAAATCCTTGAAAGAAAAAGTCCCAGTCCTTTGATACGGACCCAGGATCTTGCTTCCATTGCCGGTATTGCGACTCGATCAGGTCCAGATGGTAGGTTTCGGGAAAAGACATCTTTCGCGCTCCTCTCCGGGTTATGTGTTCACCTAAAATTGACTCAACTTTCGGCCTTCATTCTGAGAGTTGGGCAATGTAACTAAATCAGGGGTTGGGGTGTTTTTCTATCAAAGCCTTGCCTGGTGCGAAAATGTAATCAGTAACGTCAGCGGACACTGTCTGAATGTATTCGGCATCATGGGTGGCCTTATGTATGCGTTTGAGCACGGATGTTACGGAATACATCTTCGCATCAGGTTTGTAAAAATTCCCCGAGGGCTAATTAAATTGTTATAACACTCTCTGTATGGGGGTTCAAGTTCCAACCTGATTCTTCAAAAGATAATACTCCCTCACGTTGAGGGTGGTACTATTCTTTTCGAATCTTCTTGATGATTTTGGGTATAAAAAAGGAAAAGATAAACAAAGCTATTGAGAAAAAGACCTTGAATGATATCAACTCCCCCCAATTGCCGGATGCCCAAACCTGCTTCAACGTACCAATGAAAAAAGTAAAGATAAATGTGCCCACAATGATACCCAATGCGGTGCCACCCACATAATCCCGGAACCGAACCTTGGTGAGTCCCATGCCAAAATTCATGGGGGTGAATGGAAAATAGACCAATCGTAAATATAAAACGGCCGCGAAGCCGTTGCGTTCAATGGCATCATCATATGTTTTGAGCTTATCCCCGATAAGTGATTCGGCAAATTCGCGACCCAGGGTGCGGCCGATGATAAAAGCCACGGCAGCTCCCAACATGGCACCAATCCAGACCCATAAAAATCCCCAGTAGGGGCCGAATATTGCGGCACCCAAACCGGTTAGTAAGGTGCCCGGCACAAACAGACACACACCGACCGCATAGACACCGATGAATATCAGGGGAGCCCACATCCCCATTCGCTGCAAAAAAGTACCCAGGGACTCGGGCGTCAGGTAGGACATGATAGGCGTTAAACGTATTGATAAAATTGCAGTTGCAATGAAGGCAATTAAAACCACGATCTTTAAGGCAGCTTTGGATTTACCCGTCAAAACCTCACTTCCCTCCTGTACTTAAACGCTAACGTTTCTTATACCAGTTGTTAAAATTATGTTCCGATTTAAATTTGCAATAACGGCGTATGGGTATTTTTTAAGACGTTCTTAATATAGTTCCTGTATCTCAGGACGATATCGATCCCCCTCAGGTAAATCCGGAACCCGCCGTGCAGGCATAACAATGATCGGCGGTGGCCACAACACGCCCGATTTCAGGGTAACTTTCCATTTCAGAGACGTGAATCTTGTGACCACCCATATACAAGCCCCGAGCCAGGTTGAAATCACAATCATAGAGATAGCCATCCCATGATACCGAAACCATGGTCCGGCACATGACATCCGCAACGGCACAAGGATTAAAGCTTGAAGCCAGTTTTTCCATATAGCTGTTAATATTGCCGGACTTAATCAACCAGTCACGGTATCGGCCCAAGGGGACATTGGCGAAGCTGAAAAGGTTGTTGAATTGAATTCCCCATTTTTTCTTGAGCATTCGTCTAAACCGCTCGGCTGTCTGGACCTGATCCGGCGGCAGAAAAGCACCGGATGGATTTGAAACCAGGTTTAGTTCCAATCCAGACCCTTCCTGTCCATAGCCTAACTGATTCAGCTTTTTCAGGGCCTCAATGGAAATGTCAAATATTCCCTTTCCACGCTGGGACTCGGTTTGCGACACATTTAAAGATGGAAACGAGGCCACCACCACCACCTGATTATCGGCCAGCACCTGTCTTAATCCCGATCGGTTGGAACGGTTAAGAGCTGATAGGTTGGATCGAAACATCACCCGCGGTGACAGGGTTGTCGCCGATTCGATGAGTTCGTTAATGTGGGGATTTAATTCCGGGGCACCACCCGTGATATCGATGACCTGAAACCGGCACCGCCGGGCATAATCCATGACCAGCAGCATGGTATCGCGGGTCATGTTTTCGTTGCGGTCCGGTCCTGCATCCAGATGGCAATGCTGGCACTGTTGATTACACACCAAACCCACATTAATCTGCAATGTATGGGTCTGGTCGCGCTTCAACTTGAGCTTATGACTGGAAAGCGTCAGATTAAAGGGGTCGATATTCACTTCGGTCGATTGCAGTTTACTATTCAACATGTCAGTCACTCTCCAATACGTCTTGTTTTCACTGTTATAACCGACATTTATAATTCATTCCGATTACAATCGATGTCATGATTTTCCTTGTTGATGCCAGCTAGGATCATGAAAAATGGCTTAATTGTAAGTTATCCGAAAACAATTTTATCTGCGGCGAAGCGGCTGTTTACATGGATAGTTTATCCGCAATATTACGCGCCTGAATACCATGAATGAGGGATGCGCCGCCGCGGATCGCTGTGGCCACGTGAACGGCTTCTGTCATCTCACCTAAGTTCGAACCTCGCTCCAAACACTTTTCGGTGAACGAGTCGATACAATAAGGGCACTGGATCGCATGCGCTACCGCCAGGGCAATTAAAGATTTTTCCCGCAGACTTAGCTCACCTTCCGAGAACACCTCATTATAATAGTCAAAATATTTTTTGGCCATCTCCGGTGCTTCCTGACCGATTTCACCAAACTTGGGCAGGTCTTCGCGATTGTAATACGTGTCCATTATTACCCCCATTTGAATTTATCTTTGATGTGCTCGTAAAAAATCAAAATTCTCAAATTTTAACTCGTTAACTCATTGAAAATATTAATATTTAAATTTGAATAGTGCGATTATCGTACTTTTTACAAGCCTATCATCTTTGTAACATCGCCTAGTTTTCAGAGTCCTCCCGTAAAGAACACGCCCGCCCCTTCAATTGAAAGAAAAACTTCAATCCCTTTTGAACTTTAGGTGAAAATATTTTGGGCGCAAACAGATTGCCGGCTACTTTTTTATTAATTTCGCCGATGGTGGGATAGGGATGGACCGCTCCCGCCAGCGTTGCGAGCTTTACCTTACCATTCAAGGTTGCCACCCACTCACTGATCAAGTCACCTGCTCGGGGTCCCAAAATTTGAATCCCCAGGGGCTTTTCAGAAGAATCCAGAATCATTTTGACTTTACCCACGGTTTGGTCCTCTGCCAAACATCTGTCATTATCCACAAAGGCCTCATCCCATACAGCATACGCGATACCTTTGGATCGTGCTGTTTTTTCATTCATGCCAATACTGGCAAGTTCCGGATCACAATAGGTACACCAGGGGAAATAGGTATAATCGGCCTTCCTGGGTAGACGGAATATGGCATTGCTTACCACGATTCCACCCTCATAACCAGCAGCGTGCGTAAACTGCAGGCCGCCGTTCACATCTCCGGCGGCGTAGATATGTTTGTGATTGGTGCGCATGCGATTGTCCACCATTATGCCACGGCGGTCATAGTCAATGCCGATATTCTCCAGTCCCAATTCCCCGACATTGGGAGACCTTCCCATGGCCACGAGTATCGCCTGCGCCCTAAGGGTTCTGAGCTCACCGGCCGCATCATTTATTTTCACGACTTTAATATGATTTTTCTCGTCAACCGCCTCCACAGATGCACCCAAATAAAAACGGACACCTTCCTTTTGCATTGCCGACATGAGTTCGTCAGCCATGTCGGAATCCTCTTTGCCCAAGATGTGATCCGAGCGATCCACAACCGTAACCTCAGCCCCGAGGCGATTAAATGCCTGGGCCATTTCGATACCGATGGGCCCGGCTCCCAAAACCAGTAAGGCTGGTGGCAAGGAATCCAGTGAGAATATATCTTTATTGGTAAGGTAGTCGATGTTTTGCAGGCCCGGTATGGGCGGCACCACCGGCGAGGATCCCGTTGCAATCAACCAGTTTTTGGCAGAAATTCGTTGCCCATCCAAAGCAATGGTGTGCTCATCAACAAATTCGGCTATTCCGAATTCAACCTTGGCACCTAAGCCACAGAAACGCTCTTCAGAATCGTGATGCTGGATGGTGTCGATAACCTGCCGGATACGCGCTGCAATCTGTTTGAAATCGACGGGCGGGACATGCACATGGGGAAGACCAAAACGCCGGGCATTGCGCATGAGATGATAGACATGGGCGGACCGGATCAGTGTTTTGCTGGGTACGCATCCAAAATGGAGGCAATCGCCGCCCAAATAAGGCTCTTTTTCAACCAAAAGTGTTTTGGCACCTAACTGGGAGGCTCCGGACGCAACCGTAAGCCCGGCGGCACCACCACCAATGATACCCATGTCGTAGTCGTATTTGGCCATACTCAATGCTCCTAATGTTTACTCCAATCGTATATATTGTTTAGGATCAGTCAGTTTAAGCTCACCTATCTTGCACTTTTGTCCCAGAATAACATCCAACATTGAACATCGAACACTGAACATCGAATAAGGTATTCTTCCTTTTTTATAAAATGCACAGGAGCAATGCGACTCCACATTCGACGTTGGATGTTGGGTGTTGGATGTTCGATGTTGATTATATTCCGCCTTCGAGCTTTTGCGTTCAGTTGTTCACACTATCAGAATTGCACCCATCCTAAATTATTTTAGAATGTATGCATGTTTTGGCTAAATGATAAGTTGGCTTACTCCGGCCGCGGCCACGGCGCCTGGATATCCGCAACATGATAACAGAACCGATTCCATTCCAGAATACGTTGGCTGATGGGGCACTGCAATTTGACTTTACGGTCATCCAATGCCACCACTTCCCAATCACCTTTGCGCGGACCGCTTTCAATATGAATCTTCTGTCCCACAACAAAAGGATACGGTTTAAACAAGGTCACGGATTGTTGCGTCATTGGACCCCCTCTAAAAAAAGTTGTAAATTTTGCTCGCGTACATTCCCCTGAAGCAGATCATCCAGGGCCTGCCGATAATTCTCTTCCGCTACACCCGGAATCAAACGCTTTGCATGGATGGTTGCCAACACGGCAACATTTTGCATGCGGATATCCGCCAGATCAGGTTGGAACACACGGTATTCATTGATCTGGCGTGATTGGCATACACGTGTGATGTCCGCTTCCGTAACGACCTCGGCCAAATTTAGACGCACATCCAGGGGCTGCCAAACCGTGTTGTAATAAACCAAGGTGCTGCCATCCCTGGCAGCTAATTTTAACCCGCGTAAGGCTTCATGGCGTTCCAAAGCCACAACCAGATCGGCCTGGTTGCTTGCAATCAGCGGCGAGAATGAATTGTCGCCAATACGCAGGTTGGATATGACCACCCCACCGCGTTGTGCCAGGCCGTGCGTGTCTACGGCTTTTACACGTAAACCGGCATCATCCGCCGCTCTCATCAGGACCTCGCTCAACAAGCCGATTCCCTGGCCGCCAACACCAATCATGAAAACATTAAATGGTTTCATGGCTACTCCTTAATGCCATTTCTAGCATTTTGATTTGTAATATTGCATTCCATGATCTAATGAAAGTCCCGAACACTGTTTCCTCTGATGCTAGAAAGCTGGGATGCCAGGACGCTTGGATGCTGCTAATCGCAAATAGCTATTGGCAGCCTTATAGCCTCCCAGCTTTCCAGCGTTCTAGCTCTTAAATCCTTGCCCCCTCGAACCCTCGAACCCTGCTCCTGCATTATGACGGTTTCTCAATGGCCCGGGTTGGACATGTCTGAAGGCAGGAACCGTCACCGATACAAAGATCCGGGTTAACGGTCACGCTGCCATCGGGATGACGCGTAAACGTCGGACATCCAAACGAAGCCACACACGCATGGGCCTGGTTGCATAACACCTGGTCAATATGAACCTGTTTGGCTGTATACTTCGGTTTTTTCCGCGCTTCACGGGTAAACTTCAACATGCATGGATGCCGAGCGATGACCACACTGAACTCAGAATTTGCCACAGCCTCCTTGACCAGCTCCGTCAGTTTGGCTTGCTGGTAGGTATCAACCTCATAAATATGCTTGACACCCAGGCCCTCCAGAACCTGTTTTACCGGGATTTTATCGGTCGGGCCGTTAAAATTCCTTCCGGCCGCAGCATGATCCTGATGCCCGGTCATGGCCGTTGTGCCGTTTTCCATGAGGATCAAGGTGATGCGGTGTTGATTGAATACCGCGTTTATAACCCCCGGCAATCCAGCATGGAAAAATGTAGAATCGCCTAAAAAAACAACCACGTTGCGAGATGGGTTAAACAGTGATAGCCCGGAACCGATGCCGGGCGAGGAACCCATGCACATCATGACCTGGCCGATTTCATAGGGCGGTAAATAACCCAGGGTGTGACAGCCGATATCAGCGACCGTAATATCGGTGCTGGTCAGGGCCTGTTTGATGGCATGAAAGGCGCTGCGGTGACCACAACCCGGACACATCTGAGCCGGGCGATCAGGTACCATGGCCGGCAATTCTGGCTCGGGATCACGAGCGTTGACCATATCCGGCCAAGTCACAGCAAGGATGTCTTGAACCTTGTCTGGCGTATATTCACCAACCCAGGACGCCATATCCTGCTTTCCAATAATAGTTGTTTTCAAACCCCGGTCATAGGCCAGGGCCTTAACCTCTTTTTCTACCAAATCATCCAATTCTTCCAGGATTTTTACCTCAGCATGGGAAGACAAAAAAGTCCGGATCAAATCCCGTGGCAGTGGGTGCACAAATCCGAGTTTGAGAATATCCGGTTTTCGATCGACGTCAGTGAGGACATCCATCAGCGACAAATACGGCAAACCCATTGTAATAATGCCGCGGGCCTGGTTACCGTGATCTACAATTTGATTCAAATCCGATTGGTTGCTGGCGACTTCCACCTCAGCCAGGCGCTTTAGGGCCCGTCTTTTTCTTTCAAGCGCTGCGGTTGTCAGCGGAATATGGGGACCATTGAAGACATTAAATTTTGAAGCATCAACCGTTTGAGACCAAGGTTCTCCCGAAAAAGCGATTCGCTCTTTGGCATGGCACACGTGGGTTGTAAGCCTTAACACAACGGGCGAACCGTATTCTTGGGAAAGCCGAGCCGCCCGCTTATAAAATGTATACACCTCGCCTGGATTCGCGGGTTCCAAAACCGGTGTGTAGCTCAAATGGGCGATATGACGATTGTCTTGTTCGTTTTGGGATGAATTTGCGCCGGGATCGTCTCCAAGAACAATCACCATGCCGCCGATAATATCCATGAGGCTCAATTGTACAAAGGTATCCGAGGCTACATTCAAACCCACACTTTTGAAAAAGACCGTGGACAAATGCCCATTGAGGGCAGCCCCAAATGCGACTTCCGTAGCAACTTTTTCATTGGTGGAGAATTCGAAATAGAAAGGCCGTTCTTCAGGGGGGATGGATTGGATCGCCGTGGCTATTTCAGGTGTCGGCGACCCGGGGTAAGAACTCACCACACGGGTACCGGCTTCCACCATAGCGCGAACCAGAGCCGTGTTGCCCATGACGATCTCTTCAAACGGTCCTTTGCGCATCAGCATGGATCCCATACGTTTCATTGGCTTACCTCTATAAGAATTATCAATTCCAACTTTTGGTGTTGCATTATTTATAATAATACTTAATAATAAATAATGAAGTGTTTCAATTAGATACCCGATATTAAAGCCTCAGCGCTAAAATCGACCAAACGGGAAACTTTCATTGATGCTACAAAGCGATTAACGCTATGACTGCAAAAAAAATACTCACAGGCACCATCTCCTTACCCCATGCCAGCACCTCCGATCTGAGGGGACGGCAATCTGTTCGGGCAACCTTTAAGTTGACCGAAGAATGCATTGGCGCCATCAGCCTTGTTGCCACGCACCTGGGTATCAAACAAAAATCATTGTTTGATCATCTTGTTGAGGACATGCATTCTCTCAAAACCATTGCCCGGGAACTTAAAAATGCCAAGATAAATGCTCAAAACCGAATTCAAAAAACCTTTGTAATTAGTCGAAAGTCTTTGCATTCCCTGGACGCTGTTTCACGGAGTCATAATGCCCCGCGTGATGCCTTAGTGGAATTCTCGGTTCAACGCCTGTTACCGATCATTATCACCGAGCAGAAACGCCACCAGGCTCGCAAAAAAATGCGACAAGAAATCGCTAATCATCTGGATTCCGGTTTAAAACTCCTGGCAAAAATAGAAAATGTCCTGGGTCCAGAAGATCCGGTACACACAAAGATCAATGCATTAATGTCCAATTATCACCATACGTTTACCGCCATTAATGACTTCATTGAACGGGGCAAGCTCATCGAAGATTTCGATCCGGAGGATCTGCGACGCATGATCGAGAATCTCGAAATATGATTGGTTTCGCAATCAGGCTCTCTAAGCAACTGTCACATTAAATTTTTCAATAAAGCCGATGGGGTTATAGGACATCTTGGCCTTTCGCATCCCTTCGCTGCCCAAATCCTGCTCTCGATTTACAGTCTGATACGACTGACCAGCCTCCTGAAGAAAGATCTGATTGATGGCCTGGTATACGCCCTTGTATTCGGCGTCTCCTTTTTCGAAATGAATCAAGAGGGTGTCGTCTGACAACGCTTCGGCAACGGTGTAGGCCACCATACGAGTGTCAACCATCAGAGCGCCCCCCACAAGCCCATCGAGTTGTTCCCAATTGTCGAATATTTTCAAAATGGCCTGGTTTTCAGAATCAAGTGCTTCTTCGGCGGCACAATCCCGCCACGTGCACCAATCTGCCTGCATTTGAGTGGTTAAGCGTATGTTCCCGGAACTGAGCGATACATACCGATAGTCGTAATTTTTAATGAACTGATTTAAGAGATTTTTCTTTTTATGGTACTTTCTACCCTTCAATTCAGCCAGATCCGCAACCGAATACAGATAGTCCCAGTGGCTGCGATCCGCTAGTGCTTCCAAGCGCAAGTTATCTCGCTGCTGCCATAAACGGAGCAGCTTTTCCGGGATGCGCCCGAAATGGACCGAGTCGCCGAAATTCTCTTTTAAGGCCTGTTGCCAGTCAACGCCGTCCCAGTCACCTACCGGCGTCCAGTAACGTGTTTGCGGACGTAATTGGCGGATCCAGACCAAATCGGAGGACCAGGCCCATTCCAATCCATACATGTCAGCCCACGCCCACAGGTTAATAAAACTATAGTCCGAGGTTTTCGTGGGACAACTGTCCAAAATGTCCAGGTAGTCCGATTGTTGTTCCAATTGAATCGACTCAAATTTTAAGGGCATGACTACCAGACCTCTGGGAAGCCAATATCCACAAACGCGTTCTCCATTTTTTGCTTATGCCCTTGTTCCATGGCAGCCAAGTCCATGAATACCTGCTTTTTTTCGGGTTGCGGACATGATTCCGCCATCTGTGTATATTGAATCATGGCCTCCTCTTCTTTTTTCATGGCCAATGCAATGGCATCGGCTGGTTTCATGTCCATGGAGAGTGGGGGGGCATCAATTTCTTCGGAAATATGGAAGTCACGGGAAACATCAAAATAATCTTCGATCCGATTGCTGCTGAAAATCTGTTTTAGTATTTTTTTGTGTTGTTCCTCTTCAGCAGCAAATTGCGTAAACATTTGTTTCAAATGAGAATTTTCCATTTTTGCAGCCACACCTTCATAAAATTTTTGGGCCTCGACTTCGTTTTGCATTGCAAATTTGATAATCTCTTTGTATTCACTCAAAATCATGGTTTACCCCTTTCCAAGAATAATAACGTCACGTTTATAAATTGCACAGCGTCATGGACACGTTCTTAGACACCCGTTTAAATCAAATGCAAACATTATGCCACCATATTAAACTCGGGAGCGCCATATGCATTGGAAACAATTTTTTACACCGGTAAAATCGGTTACACCATCTCAGGCAAAACAAATTATGAACGACAACCCACTGGATGAATTTAATCTGATCGATGTTCGTCAGCCCGGCGAGTATGAATCCAGTCATATTCCCGGTTCAAAATTGATACCCATGGCCGAACTCAATAAAAAAATGAACGATCTGGATCCAACCAAACCGACCCTGGTATATTGAGCTGTTGGCGGCCGAAGCCGGGTGGCTTCACAAATGCTCTCCAGCAAGGGATTTAAAAAAGTTCTCAACATGGCTGGTGGTATCCGCGCCTGGGACAACCCTATGGCTGTGGGCTCAGAGGAACTCGGGCTCACGTTGTTTGACGGCGATGATACACCCCAACAAACCCTTAAAACAGCCTATTCCCTGGAGGCGGGTTTGGGCGATTTTTACAAGCTCTTGGGAACCCGCGTCGCTCAAAAGCCGATCCAAGAACTGTTTGACAAGCTGTCTCACATTGAAATCAAGCATCAGGATCGACTTTTCAACGAATATGTACGCGTCAGCAACAAACAAATCGATCGCGAATCCTTTGATACCCAAATCGAAAAAAGTGCCCTCGAAGGTGGCCTCACAACCCAAGAATATCTGGACCTGTTCAAACCCGATCTGTCTTCAGCGGTCGATGTTGTCTCCCTGGCCATGTCCATCGAAGCCCAGGCGCTTGATCTATACACGCGTGCATCAGAACAGGCTGGTGATGAAAACAGCCGCAAGGTGTTGCAAACAATCGCCCACGAAGAACAGACACACCTGGAGCTATTGGGCCATCTGCTGTAAAGGAGCATCACTCATGAGTAAACATCTCGTTTTGGTCGGCGGTGGACATGCCCATATGCTAATGTTGGCCAACCTGCACCATTTTACAGAAAAAGGCTATGCCGTTTCCGTTATCGGTCCATCCGCATATCATTACTATTCTGGCATGGGGCCGGGCATGCTCGGAAAAACATATACACCCGATGACATCCGATTTGCGACCCGGAAAGTTGTGGAACAGCAAGGTGGTCACTTTATTCTGGGCAAAGCCACCCATATTGATCCCGAAAATGGTGCCGTTACGCTCCAATCGGGAGACCAAATTGCCTACGACGTGATTTCCTTTAATGCCGGCAGCTATGTGCCGCGGCTGAATCTACCCGCCAAAGTCGAAAATATTTATGCGGTAAAACCGATTGAACGATTGCTGGAGGCCCAGGAGCGTATTCTGACCTTGAACGCTGAAAAACGCATTTGCATCGCAATACTTGGCGGTGGCCCCTCGGCAGCTGAAATTGCAGGCAATATCTGGCAGCTGGCCCACATTTCCGGCCAGCATGCTCCCCGGATTAAAATTTTTGCCGGGAAAAAGTTTATGACCCGTTTTTCGGAAAAGGTGCGAAACAAAGTTGCTCAATCCCTAAACGAGCGCGGTATCAGCATTGATACATCCGGCTATGTTCAAACAGTGGCATCCGGATCCATAACCCTGGAATCCGGCCAACAGCATGCTTACGATCTGGCATTTTTGGCCCTGGGGGTCAAACCGAATCCGATTTTTCAGAACTCCCGGCTGCCTACGGGACCGGATGGCGGACTTCGGGTGAATCAGTATCTTCAATGTGAACAATACCCGCAGATCTTTGGCGGTGGCGATTGCATTTATTTTGAACCCCAGCCCCTGGATAAAGTCGGGGTCTATGCGGTTCGTCAAAATCCAATTCTATATGCCAACCTCATGGCTGCTCTAGACGGCCGTCCGCTGCAAGCATTTGATCCGGGTGGCGATTATCTGCTGATTTTCAATCTGGGTGGTGGCCAGGGAGTTTTGCAAAAAAAATGGGTGCATGTGAGCGGCAAACCCGCATTTTTTATTAAGGATTATATCGACCGCAAGTTTATGCGTAAGTTTCAAGCGCTTGAACAATAAGCGATCAGCAATAAGCGGCTGTGGCGAGTGCCTGTGTGCTTTCAGCTGTCTCCTGCTTCTGTCTTCTCTCTTACTGCCTGCTGCTTACCGTTGGGCTGCCCACCGCCACAAGGTATAACAAATAGCTGGCCTCATTGAGCCCCAACAAATCTTTTGCTTCCTGGTCATACAGGGCGCCGATGCCACAACAGCCGTCACCCATGGCAGTAGCCCCCAGATATAGTCGCTGTCCCATGCGCCCGGCATTGATCAGGCTATACCGATAACCCCGGGGACCCAGCCGACGATCGAGCTGTTCCAAGTTCGCCATAAACAAAAAATGCAGCGGTGCGTGTCGAAGCCAATCCTGATTCAGGCAAACGGCAGCCATCTGGGGAATTAGGTTCCCCGGTTTAACCAGATGGCATGTTTTATCAGCCTGATCCAGCAAATAATAACCAGGTTTAAGATCAGATACATTATTCGCCAAAAATCCGATGGCAATATTGGATTCAGCCGCGATATGTGGCCTCGATTTGGTGGATATGGGACGACACAACAGGGTTAACAATTGCATTAATCGATGGCGTGGATAGATAGTGGATTCATAGGTGCGAATGGACCGCCGTTTGCGAACAGTTTCAGCATGGGGCAAGATCGGGTCTGAACTTGGCGGAATTGTAATTGAAAAACTATCTAAAATTTCTGGATCCATCACCTGCGACAGACGCGGGTCTGTGAGCTGCTCCTGAATGGTCGATCCCGATTGATACATGGCCACAATGGTTTCATCTTCACGTTCACCAGCTGAAACCCGGGAAGCGTCCAGAATTCCCTTGTCCAAGGTTTCAAGATCACCAGGTGGTCTCTCCTTTGGTTGCTGCTTTTGAGGTTGACCGTATATTTGAATACCCACAAAACAGGCTTCCCGTTTTCCGTCAACACCTATCAAATGATTCTGGCGCGCATCATCAAAAGCATGGCTTATGGTGTGTGGCAAGGCATATAATTTGAGCGCCAGCCCGATATTTTCCAGTAGATGGCCGGTATCCAGCGACACGTATCGAAATGCGCGCGTGCGGTATTTCCAGGCGCTCCGAAAAAAAATGCCGCTCAACAGGATAGTGGCTGCAACATCACCATAAAGCGAAGCATTCTGACCCGCTTCCGTAAACGCTGCAATATAGGCTGAGCGGAGCTGCTTTAGGGAAAACCCATAAATATCATAGTAATAGATCCCCGGATCCAAACCGCTAATAGCATGACTCCAGATATACAGCTCGGTTGGATATAGTGCACCCGCCGACGGCACGCTGCGATAGTACATGGTTTGGCTTCCCATGTGACGTTTTGCCGTCAGGGTATAGGACAACAATAAAAGATCGGATAGATTCTTAATATCGAATTGAGAATTGCGCTTACGTTCAGCCTTTGATTCCAGGAGATCCCACAGACTTTTTTGAGGACAAGAATCTGTCGAATCCAATGTGTAGTTGGGCAAATCCGGATACGCTTTGTACGTCCGGGGCGTATTGTTCCAATCCAGAAAATGGGGCTGCATATCGTGGCGTTGGTAGCTGGTTAGACGGTGATATTCTAGCGCAGTTTGAATCATCATATCTCCTGTGCCTGTACTTCAAAAAACAAGGTCCGCCAAGGCTGTTTCGATATCGGGAAATTGGAATTTGAAATTAAACGCTTGCAGCTTTTCCGGAAAGCAGCGTTGGCTTCCCAGCATGACGCCGCCCAGCTCGCCCATGAGGGTTTTGATGGCAAAGGACGGAACGCGCAAAAAGGACGGCCGGCCCAGGGCCTTACCCAAAGCCGCAGCATAGTCTCGATTCCGGACGGGCTGGGGTGCGCAGATATTAAAAGGCCCCGCCATCTCCCGATTTTTTAGAATCAGTTCCACAATAGAAACCAGATCGTTTATATGAATCCAGGAAAACCATTGCCGGCCGGATCCCAAGGGTCCGCCTGCAAAAAATCGAAAAGCTGGCAACATCTTGGCCAAGGCCCCGCCCTGGCGACCAAGTACGATGCTGAAGCGCAGCAAGGCCACGCGCGCCCCCTTGCCCTCGGCCCTTTGGGCCTCCTTTTCCCAGTCCAAACTTAAATTGGCCAAATAATCGTCGCCGGAACCTGATGTTTCGGTCAGGTGCTCCTCTCCGCGGTCACCATAATAGCCGATGGCCGATGCACTCACCAGGATGGGTGTCTGACTATCTGATATGGCTGCCACCAGGTTTTTGGTTGTTTCAATTCGGCTGGCAACCATCGCCTGCTTGCTGGATTCAGTCCAATAGTGAAAAATATTTTTCCCGGCCAGATTAATGATGGCATCCGCTGACGGGATCTGATCCTGCCATGAACCAGGCTTCGTCGGGTCCGCTGAAATATAACTAAAAAAGTCATTTTGTACCAATGAATGTCGTGGCCCCCGGCCAATGGCGATCACCTGGTGGCCCTCATTCAATAGGTGTTCTGAAAGGAAGCTGCCCACAAATCCGGTTGCACCTGTAATTAAAACTTTCATTGGTTAACACGCCCTCTACGAGTATTGGTATAATCCAAAATTTGAATCCGTCTGGTGTTACCAGGTTTTGGCGAGGAATTCGGTGGAAGTTGCCTCAAAGTCCTCAAGCCGATTCATAAAGGTGAATTCACATTTATATTATGGCTTTCAACTGCCGCACGATTTCCGGTTTTCCATAAGCGCCGGCCAAGTTTTGAACAACCTGGCCGTTTTTAAAGAACAGCAGCGTCGGTACGCTTAAAACGTGGTATCGGGAAGCCGTCAGGGGGTTCTGGTCGATGTTCAATTTCGCCACTTTCACCTGACCGGCAAATTCTTTGGCTAGTTGATCCATAATGGGTGCGACCATGCTGCATGGTCCGCACCAGGCTGCCCAACAATCCAGCAGCACCACGCCCGGGTGGTTTAAAACCTCGTTTTGAAAAGTGCGATCGCTTACGTTTACCGGATGCTGAATTCGCGCCGGCGGTGGAAGTGGCCGGCGGCATTTGCCGCAGATGGGTCGATCCTTCAAGCGTACGGATGGAACCTTGTTTCTGGTTTTACAATGGGAACAAGCAATGATGACATGTTGATTATCCATCCCACTCCCCCAACAGTTTCTTCAATTCTTCAAGTGTTAGAATTTCCGCTTCCCTTACGACATCAGCAATCCGCTTGCCTTCTGCATGGGCCTTTTTTGCGATTGAAGCAGCTTTGTCATAACCCAGCTGGGGTACCAAATAGGTGGCCAGGGCCAAGCTCTTGTCCAAAAAATGTTTACATTTCTCTGCGTCGGCCTCAAGCCCCTGGATACATTTTTCGTTTAAAGATCGTGCACCAATGGTCAACAGTGAAACGGACTGCAGCAAATTATAGGCTATCACCGGCATCATGGTGTTCAGTTCAAACACACCGCCCTGACCTGCCAAAGTGATGGTGGCATCGTTGCCGATCACCTGGGCGGCAATCTGTAAGACAGATTCCGGAATGACCGGGTTCACCTTTCCAGGCATAATCGACGACCCCGGCTGCAGTGATGGAATCCGGACTTCACCGATACCACAACGGGGGCCTGAAGCGAGCCACCTGATATCATTGGCTATTTTTGTAAAGCCAACCGCCACGGTTTTTAAGGTACCACTGACTTCCACCGCTGCATCTTTGGCGCTTTGAGCTTCGAAATGATTTTTAGCCCTGGTAAATTCGATCTGCAAACGGTCTGAAACCATTTGGACAACCCTGGTCGCAAATTCGGGATGGGTATTGAGACCACTGCCCACCGCCGTGCCCCCCAAGGCAAGTTCTTTTAAATTTTCAGCCGCGGTTTTCACCCGTTGTCTGGCCAATTCCACTTGGCGGGCGTAGCCGCTAAATTCATCGCCTAAAAAAATAGGTACAGCGTCCTGCAAATGGGTTCGGCCGATTTTACGAATGCTCGCGAACTCGGTGGCCTTTTGCTGCAGGCCCGCATGCAGACTGCTCAGCGCCGGTAGCAGTCGGTCGCGAATGGCGCTTAACCCTGCAATATGGATAACAGTCGGAATGACATCATTGCTGGACTGGCCCAAATTTACATGATCGTTGGGATGGACGGGGTCCCGACTCCCCCTGGTGCCGGTAAGCAGCTCATTTGCCCGAGCGGCAATGACCTCGTTCATATTCATATTTGTGGATGTACCAGAACCGGTTTGAAACAAGTCCACCACAAAATTGTCCAGCAGGTTGCCGTCCATGATCTCCCGGGCCGCCGCCATGATAACCTTGGCCAGCTTCTGATCTAAACCGGCAATATCGGCATTAACGGCGGCTGCACAATATTTTATCAAGGCCAGGGAACGTATAAATGCGTCCGGCAGCTTGATATTACTGGGGATGAAATTCTGATAAGCGCGCTGGGTATTCGCACCAAAGTAGGCCTCGGCAGGAACCGAAACCATGCCCATGGCATCCCTTTCTTGTCTGGTTTTCATGGTCTTGGTTCCTTGGCCTTTCCGGGATCATCAAACATCTTGCCCTCTCCGGGATAAATAGCGCGACCCGTTTTCTCCGAATTTGGACCTGGCTTTGGCCATTTGTCCGGCAGGGGATCTGATCCTTCCAACGCCGTGAGAGATGGCTTCGGATCTCGCATCTGCGGTCTTTTACGGATGTCCACGTGGGCCACAGGCGCACTAAATTCGATGGGTATATTGTTGGGATCGAAAGCATAGATGGAATGAATAAAACCGTGATCAATCACCTCAGAAATCCACATCCCGGCAGCTTCAAATCGATCCTGAAGCGCGTACAGATCGTCATCGGATTCAACCGCAATGGACACATGATCAAAAGCAAACGGTCCTTTAATCGGAACACCATGATCTTTCTCAGGCATGGCGCTTACATCCGGCCATTCGAAAAAAGCGATCATATCGGTTTCCGATATCTCCAGAAAGTAATGGCGGTAAGAAGGTGATCCCAATCCGGCCACCAGGCGCAGGCCTAAAAAATCGCGCCAGAATCGGATGGTGTCGTCCATATCGGCCGTCACCATGGCCAGATGATTGATACCCTTGTAGTTAATCTTCTTAACCATAGGTTTCTTAACGAATCTTTACCCAATATGGGTAGATGATTCCAGGCAGTCAGGCTCTGATGAACCCCCATTAGACTCAGCCGGCTCTGCCGTCATCACACACATCATCCTCCCCATCCGCCCGGGCATGTTCAGCACTCAGGCTGGTGGTGCAGGCATCCACGCCAGCGGCATTGGCCAAGACCTCCAGGGCCTTGGCGTAATCGGGTTCATTGACGATATCGCTCACGAGTTCGGAATGGATGACCTTTCCGGCCTCATCCAATACCACCACGGCCCGGGCTAAAAGGCCGGCTGTCGGACCATCAACCAGGGCGGCTCCATATTTTTCCCCGAAGTCGCGGGTTCGCATCTCGGATAGCATGACGGCATTTTCAATGCCCTCGGCTTCGCAGAAACGGGCCTGGGCAAAGGGCAAATCGCGCGAGATACAGAGCACCACGGCATTCTCGTGCTTGACAATTTCTTCATTAAACCGTCGGACAGACATTGCGCAAACCGCTGTGTCCAGACTTGAAAATATATTTAGTACCACGCGTTTGCCGGCCACATCCCGTAAAGTCATGTCGGACAAATCAGTCCGCGTAAGGGAAAAATCAGGCGCGGCGTAACCGGGTGACGGCAGGTTTCCAGATGTATGCACAGGGTTTCCTTTGAGTGTAATTTGGGCCATGGGTTCCTCCTTCTTGGGTAATGTATTTTCCGATGCATATTGGGTTTATGGATGACCTATAGGGATACAATAAACATGCCAGAGTGGTATGATTGTTGCTTCTACATGTAAGCACACCGACTGTGCCCTTTTACAATCGCAACTTAGACATGGTAACACAAGGAGGAATGCAAATGGCCGATCGTAAAAAACGTTATCACATAAAGTCAGCCTGCCCGCAATGCGGATGCAGCTATGCAACGGTTCTTACTGCGGAGGAACTGAAAGCCAAATACGGTGACATGCCCAATGTGGAGCTTGAATGTGGCGCGTGTATGCTGAAGTTCGAAGAAGAAATGAAATCAGCCTGTCCAGAATGGGATAAGGATTGCAAGTTGGAAGAGTCCTGATCCGGTGAATTGATCCCACCAGCCTGCTATGATACATATGTGTCTCAAGTTTTAATGAGACACCCGGGCATCATGGTCTTGCAGATCGAAAACACATGCTTATGGTATGGGGGATAACACGCAGGACGTAATCAGACAGGAGGAAATCATGTGGGAATATACAGATAAGGTCAGAGACCACTTTATTAATCCGCGTAATGTCGGCACGATTGACGATGCCGATGGCGTCGGTGAAGTTGGCTCGCTTGCTTGCGGGGACGCACTCAAACTGACATTCAAACTGGATGATGATAAACGCATCAGTGACGCCCGATTCCAGACCTTCGGCTGTGCCAGCGCCATTGCATCGTCATCCGCACTTACGGAAATGATCAAAGGACTGACCCTGGACGAAGCAGCGAAAGTAACAAACGACGATATTGCCCAGTTTCTAGGCGGTCTTCCCAAAGAAAAGATGCACTGTTCGGTCATGGGTCGGGATGCCCTGGAGAAAGCCATCGCCCACTATCAGGGGCAGACCGTCCCCAAAAAAGAAGGCGAAATCGTATGTGAATGTTTTGGGATTACCGATCTTGAAATCAGAAGAGCCGCGCAAGAAAATCATCTTAAAACCATTGAAGATGTAACCGATTATGTCAAGGCCGGTGGTGGCTGTGGCAACTGTCACGACCGCATCGGTGAAATCATTGCCGAAGTACGCGGTAAACCCCTGGCCGTCAAATCACAACCCAAAGTGCTGACCAATGTCCAGAAAATACGGATGATTGAAGAAACCCTGGATCGGGAAATCAAGCCTGCCTTGAACCAGGACGGGGGCGATATCGAACTGGTCGATTTTGATCAAAATACCGTCTATGTCCGCCTTCGAGGGACCTGCTCCACCTGCGCCGCCTCGCAGGTTACCCTCAAAAGTTATGTCGAAACCAAACTCAAGGAGTTGGTCTCTCCGGAGTTGGTTGTGAGCGAGGTAACCCAATGAACACCGTTTATGTAGACAATAATGCCACCACACGTGTGGACCCGGCTGTTGTGGAAGCCATGCTGCCTTTTTTTTCAGAATATTACGGTAACCCCTCCAGCATGCATGCCTTTGGCGGTAATGTGGCCAAAAGTATTCAGACAGCTCGCGAACAGCTGGCGACGCTCATTAATGCCACGCCCGAAGAAATCGTGTTTACCAGCTGCGGCACCGAGAGCGATTCCACCGCCATCTGGGCCACCATTTCTTCCATACCGGACAAAAAGCACATTATTACCTCTCGGGTTGAACATCCGGCGGTGAAAAATCTTTACGAGCACTTGGCTAAAAAAGGCTACAAGGTTACCTACGTACCCGTGGACCGCCAGGGCCGGCTCGATCTCGATTATTTCCATGCCAATCTGAGCGAGGATACGGCCCTCATCAGTATCATGTGGGCCAACAACGAAACCGGTGTTATTTTCCCGATCGATGAGATTGCTCAAGCAGCCAATGAAAGGGGTATCATACTGCATACCGATGCCGTACAGGCCCCGGGAAAAATTCCGGTAGACGTCCAAAAAAACCATGTGGACTTGCTATCGCTATCCGGGCACAAGATCCATGCGCCCAAAGGCGTTGGGGCCTTGTATGTCCGCAAAGGCACCAAATTCACCCCGTTTCTGATCGGCGGACACCAGGAACATGGACGTCGGGGCGGAACAGAAAATGTGGCCGCCATTGTCGGAATTGGCAAAGCAGCTGAATTGGCTGCCGCGAATCTGGGCAGCAGCATGACAGAGGTGGCCCGTTTACGCGACCGCCTGGAGCAGGGATTGATCAACAATGTCGAAATGGCCATGGTGAATGGTGACACCACCTCGCGGCTACCCAACACAACCAATATCAGCTTTGAATACATCGAAGGCGAATCGATCCTCCTCATGATGAACGAGCTGGGTATCTGCGCATCCTCCGGATCGGCCTGTACCTCCGGATCTCTGGAGCCCTCCCATGTTCTGCGGGCCATGGGCGTGCCCTTTACCGCTGCACATGGTTCCATCCGATTTAGCTTGAGCCATTACAACACCGAAGCGGAAATGGATTATATCATCGAAAAAATGCCGCCGATTATTGAGCGCTTGCGGCACCTATCGCCTTTCTGGAATCAGGGGAAACCAGACGAATCCATGTTCACAGGCGCCGAATGCCCCATATGAGGGAGGCCAGACATGCCAAAGGATGCTCATGTTGCCGACCCGGGAGCTTGTAAAATCGATGCGCAGTCGCTTTCACATTATCGAGGCAAGCTGCCTAAAATTGCTGAGGAAATAATTGCCAAGTGTGGCGATGAGGCTTGCTATACCCATATCGATTATGAGCCCATCCCGTCTAAAAACTCGGTTATTGAGATCATTCAACGGCTGCGCGAGGTCTTGTTCCCAGGTTACTTCACCCGTGAAAAGCTGGACCCTATCAATTTATCCTACAGTATGGGTCAAACCGTATCCATCCTTTTTGATCAATTATCCGAACAAATTTGTCACAGCGTTCGGCATGATTGCTTTCGGTATGAACAGGCGTGCAGCGACTGTGCCGAAAAGGGCAATGAAGTAAGTTTAGCTTTTTTAGAATCCATTCCCGAGCTACGCAAGACCCTGGCTACCGACGTGGCCGCTGCCTATGCCGGCGACCCTGCCGCCCAGAGCACGGATGAGATTATCTTCAGCTATCCCGGAATCTTTTCTTTGATGGTTTATCGGGTTGCCCATAAGCTGTATGTTCTGGGAGTACCTCTGCTTCCGCGCATCATGACCGAATATGCCCACAGCGTTACCGGCATCGATATTCATCCGGGTGCCGTTATTGGCGAAGGATTTGTTATCGACCATGGCACCGGCGTCGTCATCGGTGAAACCACTTTAATCGGAAAAAATGTGCGGATCTACCAGGGTGTCACGTTGGGTGCCCTTTCTCTGCCCATGGATGCCGGAGATCGATTTCGTGGCGTCAAAAGGCATCCGACCATTGAAGACAATGTCATTATCTATTCCGGTGCCACCATTCTGGGTGGTGAGACCGTCATCGGGGCGCGATCGGTAATTGGCGGCAACGTGTGGCTGACCGAGTCCGTGCCGCCCGACACCAAAGTTGTCATGAAAAAGCCGGAATTGATCTATATGTCCTCAAGCAAAGAAATCGCCTGAACCTGATCTACTATGTTCCACGGTCGTCATTCCCTTGGAAAAGGGAATCCAGACAAAGCCTTCAGCTATCTGCTAAAGGCTATTCCTGGATCCCCGATTTCTCGAGGATGACGGTGGAGCAATTGGCAGAATGGTTTTTTAAACAATGGTGATTCAAGTGGGGAAAACGCCATAGATGTGACAACTTTAAATCAGGACTTGACCGTCGTTGCTGGAAGCTTTGGCGGCACAGGCGTCCACCGCTTAGCCCATTTACATGGCTGATTTAACGACCCCTGGGTTCGTCGGGGTCTTATGATAGGAGTCACCATGAAAATCTTTCCTAAAATTCAAAATACCATCGGAATAACGCCCCTGGTCCGCATTGGAAAAATGGCCCAGGGATTGGATTGTGAGATTCTGGCCAAACTGGAATTCTTCAATCCTCTGGGAAGCGTCAAAGATCGCATTGGCGCAGCCATGATTGCTGCCGCTGAAACTCAGGGCCTAATCGGAAACGAGACCCTGATTGTCGAACCCACTAGTGGAAATACCGGCATTGCCCTGGCATTCGTATGTGCGGTCAAAGGATATAGCCTTTGTCTAACCATGCCGGACACCCTAAGCATTGAACGTAGCAAACTCCTAAAACACCTGGGAGCCGAGCTCGTTTTAACGCCCGGATCAGAGGGCATGAAAGGGGCCATTCAAAAGGCTGCTGAGATTCGATCTCAACACCACAACGCATTTACACCCAACCAGTTTGGCAACCCCGCAAATCCGGCCATCCATCGTGAAACCACGGCCAAAGAAATTTGGGAAGACACGGATGGCAGCATCGATATTTTTGTGTCCGGGGTCGGCACCGGTGGGACCATCACCGGTGTGTCCGAAGCCATAAAGGCGAAAAAGCCCGACCTGCTATCTGTGGCGGTCGAGCCTGCCGATTCGCCGGTACTTTCCGGCGGCAAACCGGGTCCTCACAAGATTCAAGGCATCGGGGCCGGATTTGTCCCGGACATTCTCAACATGGACATCATCGATGAAATCGTTGCGGTCACCAACGACGAAGCCATCCAAACAGCCCGGTCGCTTGCCAATACTGAAGGTATTCTCTGCGGCATCTCCTCCGGTGCCGCATTTGCAGCAGCATTGAAAATCGCCCAAGAAAAATCTTCCAAAGGCAAACGGATTGTGGTCTTGTTTCCCAGCACGGGCGAACGATATCTCAGCACTGATCTGTTTGAAAAATAAAAACGTGTTCCACGTTTTTAATGAGACAGGAATGTATCAAAGCGACCGATGATACATACGAAGAAGTCTAAAATTTGCCTGCAAACCGGGCGCTATCACGACACACCCTCATAATGAAACAGCATCGCCGCAGGATCAAGCCCTAATGCCGGGATAAAACGATCATTTCAATCGATAATTTGCATAATTACAGCGTCACGCCGTAAAAATTCCAAACATTCCATTCACTGGCATGCATTTTGATAAGTAATATGCAATCAGTGACTAGAATTTTATCGTGGAACGATATGGTCATTGGAAAAATATTCTACAGCACGTGTCAAAATGATGCGCCGTTTTGTGCCAAAAGTGTTACACGCGTGCTTTCATTCCGGAATATAATTATGACTGTTACTCTAACCAGCCGGAGTTCAGGAGCCAGTGAAGCCCTGTGATGATAACTTAAAAAAAACCCTCCATTTGACCGATGAGATGATCGATTTGGCCAACATGGGCGATGCCGAGCGGGAAGATACCGGATGCGGTATTCTCTATGGTATCGTGCGGGATGCCGCCTATAAAATACGAAAAGTTGCTGAATCCGAAAGGGAAAAGCATATTCGCAAAGGCTGGTGGCATGAAAAATAGAAAGCCGTAATTAAACTGTTTTGGGTGTTACGTGTTTGGTGCTTAAAGAAATATAATCTTTTTTCTAAGCTCAAACTTAAAACCTAAAACCTAAAACCCGATGAGTTCGGCTCCTTACGAATTCATTAAACGAGGAGGTAATAAAATGGCAGAACGGTCTGAAGTCTACAAATGTGAACTTTGTGGTAACATTGTCCAAGTTATGCATGGTGGTGCTGGTGAGTTGGTATGCTGTGGTTCACCAATGATCTGTCAAGAGGAAAACACTGTCGATGCGGCCAAAGAAAAGCACGTACCCGTGGTCGAAAAAGTCGATGGTGGTGTCAAAGTCAAGGTTGGAGATGTGCCCCACCCCATGGTAGAAAAACATTGGATCGAATGGATCGAAGTGCTTGCCGACGGTAAATCTTATGTTCAGTTCCTAAACGCTGGCGATACACCCGAGGCCGTATTCAATCTGGATGCGGCAGCAGTGAGCGCACGTGCTTTCTGTAATCTGCATGGTCTTTGGAAAGGATAATATCGTATGCTGACAGAAAAAGTGCAGGACGCACTCAACAATCAATTTAATGCTGAACTTTACTCTTCTTATCTTTATCTTTCCATGCATGCCTATTTCAAGTCTATCAACCTGGATGGATTTGCAAATTGGATGTATCAGCAAGCCAAGGAAGAGCTGGTGCATGCCATGAAATTCTATGAGTTCATCAACCAACGCGGCGGGCGGGCGCGGACAGCCGCTATAGCCGAACCCCCGGCTGATTGGGATTCACCTTTGGCGGTTTTTGAAGAAACGCTGGCCCATGAGCAAAAAGTAACCGGTCTGATAAACGACCTGGTTGAAATTGCCAATGAAACCCATGATCATGCTACCCAAATCTTCCTGCAATGGTTTGTGACCGAGCAGGTTGAAGAAGAAGAAAGTGCCGGTGGTGTGCTGGAACAAATGAAACTCATGCAGGGTCACGCTGGCGGTCTATTTATGATAGACCGTGAATTGGCCAAGCGCTCAGCACCAACCGGTTTTGATCAATCAGAATAAGCCATAAGCTGTAAGCCATAAGCCATGAGCCGCTGAGAGCTGAAAGCTTATGGCTTACAACTTTGAAATAAGGAGGTCCCCCATGACAAGCTGGAAATGTTCAAACTGCGGATACACACTCGAGGCGGATGCCCATCCAGACCAATGTCCCTCGTGTAAGGAAAAATGTGAGTTTCTTGACAACACGTGTTATACGCCCGATTGTCAGTACGAAGGCACAGATCAACGTATTAAATAGAATTGTTAAACAAATTAATCCGGAGAATACAAAATGGGAAAAGTTCTGATAGCCTATGCAACCCGAACCGGCGAAACCGAGCGCATCGCCAATTTAATCGCCGAAGGGATTCGCATAGCCGGAAACGACGCTGTTGTAAAGAATGCCAAGGATGTTAAAAACGAGTCGGATCTGCACGGTTTTGACGGCTATATTTTTGGCTCGGCAACCTACCATGGTGATATGATGCAGGGCATGAAAACGCTCCTTTTTTTAGCCGAGAAAGCCGAACTTGAAAAGAAGATTGGCGGCGCATTTGGCGCATTTGGTTGGAGTGGCGAAGCGCCCGATCGCATATTCGGTACCATGGAAAACATTTTTCAAATGGATATGGTCACCGGCCCCCTGCGACTCAAGAACAGCACCCTGGGTGGCGGTGTTCAAATGGCCCAGGATTATGGCAAACAGGTTGCAGATAAGCTATAATTTTATCTAACTTGAACAGTCACAACCTTTTGAAATAAACGATTTCGTAAAACAGATGCGAAATCCTAAACCCGAGCATCTAAATTCGAAACAAATTCAAAATGCGAATTCTCAAATGACCCAAACGTCCACCATGAACAAGCTGACTGGTTTTTATAAATTTTGACCATTTGAATTGAATACATTAGATATTGTCTATGATTTCGATATTCGTGCTTCGAATTTTATTGGTAATTTTCTGGCAGAGCCGACGGGTTCTGACCTGACCTAAAGGACCAGTTTTTTAACGGATATAAGATTAGGAGGTTAATATGTCTTCTACCCCCCAGCACTGTCCCGGATATGAGCAATTTAAAAGTCTCAAATCGTTTATTTGCAAATGCCCTTCATGCGGCCAAAGTAAGGAAATATTTTCGGACGAATTCGACAAAACCCATCGCTGTAGTGGATGTGGTGAGGAAATTGATTTTACCCAATGCACATTGGAAGGTGGCGTCTGATGCGGACTTCTGTTTTATTTGTGCCAATGATACTCACTATCTTTATTCTAGCTGCCGGTTTTGCGGATGGGAATCAGGGTGCTGCTGAAATACAAATCGACGGCGGCACCCGAGGCGTCGTACCGTTTCCGCATCAGGCACATCAAAATAGATTAAACGACTGCAATGCGTGTCATGCTGTGTTTCCACAGGAGCCTCAAGCTCTGATTAAACAAAAGCAAGCCGGAAAGCTGAAGCCCAAGTGGGTAATGAACAAACAATGTGTCAAATGTCATCGTTCTGAGAAAAAAGCCGGAAACCCAAGCGGGCCGACGACGTGTTCCACATGTCATGTGCGCTAAAATAGTCAGATAAAATAGTAAAAGACATCAAATTTACGATTTTGAATCGGATGAAATTAAAATAGACGGTTTTGTAAAAAGTTCTAATTCAAGGCGTGCAAATTTTGGAATCATGAGGCGTACGAATGTACGTTGAATGTTTCGGTAATTTTGCATAACGCCGAAGTTGAGCTTTTTACGAAACTGTCTTGATTTGGATGGTTGTTTTGCTAGTACTAGGCCTACAAGGCAGTCCCAAAAAAAAAGGCAGTTCCGATTATCTCTTAACTGCCTTCATGCAGGCCGTTTCAGACTTAGGTGCGGATGTTCACATTCTCGACATTCCACGCGCCAATATTCGGCCCTGCATCGGTTGCGGGCATTGTGAAGAGAAGGGTGTCTGTGTCATCGATGATGATGAAATGGCCACCAGTGTTTACGCCAAGCTGCGCCAAGCCGAAGTCATTGTGGCGGCGTCACCTGTATTCTTCTATAGTGTTACCGCCCAGCTAAAAACCATGATTGACCGGACGCAGGCTTTGTGGTCTCGAAAATACAGGTTCAAACTTGTCGATCCCATGTCCTCAACGCGCAAAGGCTTCATCTTATCCATGGGCGGCAGTCGGGGAAAAAACCTTTTTACGTGTGTAAAATTGGTTACAAATTATTTTTTTGATGCCATCCAAGCCGCACCAAGCGGCAGCCTCACCTATCCAGCCATCGAGACCCCCGACGACTTTCATACCGTGCCTCACCTCCAAAGCGATATTGATGACGCTGCAAAAAACTTGCTTTCCGCGCTACTTGCACGTCAACGGGTTTTGGTCTTGGGCCAAAACAATGACATCCGCTCCCAGATGACTGCAGCCTTGATACAATATCATGCTGGAACCCGATTTCAGGTATTATCCGCCGGCACCGAATCCAGCCAGGAAATCAATCCGGAAGTTTTATCAACCATGGCAGAAACAGGACTGGATATGGCCTTCCGTACGCCATATTCAATCAATTCAACCCGGACGGTTACCCCCCATCACATCATTGGCATGAGTTCCGATATCCAAATCCCGGCCCACCGCCAGGCCCGCGTTTGGATGTGGGATCTGCCTGATCCGCATGCGGAACCAACGGTTCCGATACAGGTGCTACGTCAACAAATTCAAGACAACGTAGATGATTTTATAAAAATGAATGAACACTAATTGCCAAGAAGGAGACCACCATGGCCAAACCCGAAGAGATGTACCAATGCCAGACAGTCAATTGCGGCTATATTTACAACCCCGATAAAGGTGATCGCAAAGGAAAAATTCCCAAAGGAACCCAATTTGACGATCTTCCTGACGATTGGAAATGTCCCATTTGCGGTGCCGGAAAAAAGATGTTCAAACCATTGGGTTGAATCATTTCAAATCCCAAAATGGCTTGATATAAAAACACGATTGTTTTATTAAATCGTCAATAAAAAACCCTAACCAAAGGAGAAAAAAAATGGATAAATACGTTTGCACGCTATGTGGCTATGTCTACGACCCTGCCGAAGGAGATCCGGATAATGGTGTTGCCCCGGGAACCAAATGGGAAGATGTACCCGATGATTGGGAATGCCCTGTGTGTGGTGCCGGTAAAGAGGATTTCGAAAAAGAATAAGGAGGCAACCCGTTGGTACCCACAGAAATTGCCAAAGGCATTTATGATGTCGGCGTATTGGACTGGAATATCCGCGATTTTCATGGATATTCCACCCACGCCGGAACCAGTTACAACGCCTTTCTTGTGGTCGATGATAAAACAGCCCTCATCGATACGGTCAAGGCCTCGTTTAGTGATCAGCTGATAGACAACATTTCCAAAATTATTGATCCCAAACAGATCGATCTGGTCATCAGCAATCACACGGAAATGGATCATTCTGGAAGCCTGCCGCGTGTCATGCATCGCATTGGTGAAGACAAACCCCTTTACTGTTCCGTTTTGGGTGCCAAGAATCTTGGCAAACATTTTGGCCGCCAATGGGATTTGCGTCCGTTAAAAAGCGGTCAGGAGTTGCGTATCGGTAAGCGTACCTTTGCTTTTCTGGAAACCCGTATGGTGCATTGGCCCGACAGCATGTTTACCTATCTGAAGGAAGATAAAATTTTATTTTCCAGCGATGGTTTCGGCCAACATATTGCCAGCTTTGATAAATTTGACGATACTATCAGTGAAGCAGTCATGTATCAGGCCAAAAAGTATTTTGCCAACATCCTAATGCTATATGGCCCCAGGATACTAAAACTTATCGAGCAGGTTCAATCCCTTGGGCTTGAAATCGAAATGATTTGTCCCGACCATGGTATCATCTGGCGTAATAACCCCGGTAAAATTATAGACGCCTATGTCCAGTGGAGCCAGCAGGTGGCTCAAAAAAAAGCGATTGTGGTCTATGATACCATGTGGAACAGCACCAAGCAGATGGCCGAAGCCGTCGCAGACGGTATTGTCAGCCAAGGCGTTGCCGTAACGCCGATCCATATTCGCAGCTCACATCGCAGCGATATCATGACGGAAGTCTTGGATGCCAAAGCCATCGTGGTCGGATCGCCGACCTTGAATAATCAAATGTTTCCAACTGTCGCCGACTTATTGGTATATATGAAAGGGCTCAAGCCGATCAATAAGATTGGCGGAATGTTTGGATCCTATGGCTGGAGCGGTGAATCCGTTAAAATGATCCGGACCGAGTTGGAGGCCATGAAGTTTGATATCGTCGATCCGGGCATAAAAATTCAATATGTGCCCGATGGCGATGGGTTGTCCGCCTGTTTCAATTATGGCCAGGAAATTGGCAAGGCCGTGATCGAATCGGTAGCGGCATGAAAAGGCCCAGTGTCGATATCGGTGCCTGTACATTGTGCGAGGGGTGTATTTCGGTATGCCCCTCGGTTTTTTTTATCAATGACGTTGGAAACATCGAAGTTGTAGATATGGCCGCATACCCTGAACACGAGGTAGATGAAGCCATAAAGTATTGTCCCGAAGATTGTATTGTCTGGGAAGAGGATTCTTCATGAAAAAATTTGCTCTTTTTGTATTTAATGGCGATCCCATGTGCTTTATTCATGTTCTGTTGAATGGACTGGATCTACATGCCAACGGTTACACCGTAAGGATCATCATGGAAGGGGCCGCCACGGCCTTGGTCAAAGACCTAAACAACGCCGGCAATCCTTTGCAACCCCTGTGGCAAAAGGCCTTGGACCTCGATCTCATCGAAGGCGTCTGCAAAGCCTGCGCCAATAAAATGGGCACGCGAGAGACGGTCCAGGCCCTCGGGCTTAAGCAATTGGATCAAATGAGTGGCCACCCCGCCATGGCCAGCTTCATCGCTGACGGCTACGAAGTTATTTCGTTCTAATTTATTACCCATGTTTTGATTAACGACATCGAAAACCAACATAGCTCTTAAAATCAAACCAGAGGTAAGTCTGAATGAAATAGACTGTAGGCTATAGACTGTTAGACCGTAGGCGCCTATAGCCTGCAGCCTAAACGCCTAACAGGCTATCAGTTATGTCTTTTCGAAAATTAAAAAAAGAAGTCTTCAATCTGCTACAATGCGATGATTTTACGAAGCCTCTGTCCAATTTTCCGAATCTCCCGGCCCGGCAAGTCATTAATCCATTATTTTCATTTCTCTACCATACAGATGACAGTATCCGTTGGCACGCTGTTTCGGCCATGGGCGTCGTCACCGCTGGGCTGGCTGAAAAAAATATGGAGTCCGCTCGTGTTATCCTGCGACGATTGGTCTGGAATCTCAACGACGAATCCGGTGGCATTGGTTGGGGATCTCCCGAAGCCATGGGAGACATATTGGCCCGCAGTCCCAAATTATCGCGTGAGTTCGCCAAAATATTGGTATCCTACAGTCTTCCGCATGGAAATTATTTAGAACATGAAATTCTGCAGCGCGGGCTGCTCTGGGGATTAAACCGACTGAGTGAATCTGATCCCCAAGTTACGCAAGATGCAACCCCGCATGTGCGTAAATTTCTATATTCCGATGATCCCTATCATGTGGGCCTGGCTGTTTGCTACACCGGCAGCGTTTTGGACAGAAACGCTGTACGCCACCTCAAACGACTTGCCGCTTCCCAAACCATCATCTCCCATTATAACAATTTGCGTGTTACACCGGTAACTATTGGCAAACTCGCCCGTGACGCGCTTGCCAGGATGGCTTAACCTTGGCAGAGTGCTGGCCGGAATAATGTTCCGTCTCTTGTAAAAAGCGGTTCACATTTTTTTGGCATTTGGTATGAAATCCCATGCCCTTGCCAAATACAATGGTAAGGCGTATAAGATGATTGTCCTTTTGTCGGTACCGGAACGTTAATCCGACACCCACTGTAAGCAGCGTTTTTTTAAGTAAGGACCAAATCATGACTGACGCCAAGAGCAATTCATCCAAACTTGTTAAACTGTTCCCTTTCCTTTTGTGGCTCAAAGGCTATCAGCCTTCCGACATCCGCAAAGACGGTCTGGCCGGCTTAACCGTTGCAGCCGTATTGATACCGCAGTCTATGGCCTATGCCATATTAGCTGGCTTGCCACCGGTCTATGGACTTTATGCGGCTGTAGCCGCCCCGCTGATTGGCGCCATGTGGGGTAGCCTGCGTCAACTGGCCACCGGCCCCATTGCCATTATGAGCCTGTTGGTGTTGACCACCCTCAGTCCCATGGCCGAGCCGGGCAGTCCTGAATTTATCGAGCTCGCCTTTTTACTGGCATTTCTGGTGGGTGTTATCTACTTGATTATCGGCCTTTTCCGTCTTGGCGAAATCATGTCTTTTATTTCCCATTCTGCCGTCAAGGGATTTACATCCGCAGCCGCTCTCATCATCACCGCCACCCAGTTGCCCAATTTTCTGGGCCTTTCCGTGGAGCGGCATGAATACATTTTTCAACAGCTTCTGGACATCGTCACCAGCCTGCCCGAGCTGCATCCCATGACCATGGGCATTGGTCTGGTTGCTTTTGCGGTGATATACGGGGTCAAGCGTATCAAGCCCACTTTTCCGGCCAGTATTGCAGCTCTGGTTCTAACGACGCTGGCGGTATTCTTTTTTAAACTGGATCAAAGCGGTGTCGCCATTCCTACCCGGTCAGTGGTTCTTTTTCACGCACGGCCATCAATTATGCCAGTGGCGCCAGAAGCGGTATTGCCAGCGCCTTTTCGAGTCTCACCGTCATCATTTCACTGCTCTTTTTGACACCGATTTTCACGTATATTCCCAAGGCCGCCTTGGCCGCCATGGTCATCAGCGCTGTGCTGTTGTTGTTTCATCCCAAGGATGTTTTCAAACTCTGGAAAATGAACCGCCACGATGGCATCGTCGCCATCACGGTTTTCTTCATCTCGCTCATCGCCGCGCCCGACTATGCCCTGCTCATCGGTGTTTTGATGTCCCTAATCTTTTTTCTGTGGAAAACAATGCGTCCCAGCATCACCCGGATTTCCAAAGATCCCTACTTGAACATGTTTGTCAATGCCGACCTCTATGAAAAGCCCTCCTGTCCGCAACTCCTGCACCTGCGCTCGGACAACGTCATCTATTTCGCCAATGCCGGGTACACCATTGAAAGTATTCTGGGAAAGCTGGATCAAGTGGAGACTCCCGTTAAGTACCTGCTGCTGGACCTGCAGGCCATGGGATTCATCGATATTACCGGTATCGACGAATTGCGCGTTCTGATGGAAGAAACCAAAGAACGGCAGATTAAAGTAGCCTATATGGGGATTAACCAGCCAGTAAGGGAGACATTCAAAAACTCAACTTTTATTGAAGAAATCGAACCCGATTTACTGATTGAAAACCGTGGCCAGGCCATCCAGGTCATCTTTGATCAGTTGGACCATCAATATTGCCGGGAAGTCTGCCCGTATACGCTGTTCAATGAGTGCCCCCAGGTCAAGGGTAAAAAGAAGGATGGTGATAGCGATGATGCCAGTTGGGCGGGACAACCGATACATTTCCCACGTATCCAGGGGGCCGATGTTTGCGGGCATATCGTTGCCGTGGGTACGGAAATAAACGCAAGTCGAATTGGCGAGAGAGTGTTAATCGAACCATGCTTGAGAGAAGCTAACAAAAAAATTCTCGACCCTCCCTGGTATTTTGGCTCTGAATGCGACGGCGGCTTTGCCGAATATACCCTGGTTGCAGCGCGACACGCCTATAAAATTGACAGCGACATGTCAGACACCGACTTGGCCTCCTTCCCATGCGCCTACGCCACTGCCGAAAATCTGTTGACCCGCGCCAATGTTCAATCAGAAGAACGTGTTTTGGTAACAGGTGCCTCCGGCGGTGTTGGATCTGCTGCGGTCCAGCTGGCCAAGGCGCGCGGTGCCTATGTTTGGGCCATGACCAGGCCATCCAAATCGGATGCGTTACATGAACTGGGTGCCGATAAGACAGTTTTTCGAGAAACAGACTTGCGTGAGGATCCGGGTACTAACAGTGTGGACGCAGTGATCGACCTTGTTGCCGGTGATAAATGGCCCCACTATCTGGAAGTTTTACGGCCCGGTGGTCGCTATGCTGTAGCCGGTGCCATTGCCGGTCCGCTGGTTGAATTGGATGTCCGAACCCTTTATTTAAAGGACCTCAGTCTGTTTGGCTGTACCGTTCTCGAACCAGAGGTTTTTGCGAATTTGATCAAACGCATTGAGCACGGTGACATAAAACCTTTGGTGGCCCAAACCTATAGGCTCGAAGAAATCAGCGACTATTGATATAAGACGTATCGCATGTTAAGATAGTGAATCTCGCTGACCTCAACGCCATTTCTCTTCTCTTACGGGCTCTCACAAAATCACATTAAAGGAGGGTTCAATGCTTGAAGCGACAATCCTCTCCGTAATAGCCTTTCTGGTAGCTATGCTGGTGATTTATATTTGGGCCAGTCAAAGAAACTTGGCAAAAGCTAAACCATTAACACCTCAGGATTATTTATGGAAACTAAAACAAATTACGGGTAAGAGTGAATACGAAATATTCCAAATTGCCGCCAAGGATAAAGGTTGGACGGATGACTGGTTGGAAAAGCACTTTAGGCGCTATTTGGAGGAGCAGGTTTTGCCTATTTATGTGCAACAATTCATTGAAGATGGCAAGGCATCTATCGGAGCCTACCGGCCTAGGCTGGGCAATTTATTCAATAAGAAAGTCATTATCTTTTTCAGCCTTTTTTCCATATTGGTTATCGGCGGTTCTTTCTTTTTTTGTCTCTACATTTATCCAAGGATTTATCCGTTTCGGACACCCGACGGCGTGCCTGTTCCCAGATTCGCTCGGCCCTATTATTTTAAGGCAATTTCCTTAGCCGATAGAGGCCGATATGAAAAAGCCTGTGTTGAATTGGAAAAAGTTTGTGAATTAGGCGAATGTGAATACTATGAAAAATATTGTCTGACACCAAACGCCAGATTTAATGAAAACAATAATTAGATGCATCGGAAGTATATCCAACACGTCAAAGACTTGAAAAGGATTTAAAATGGACAGGAAATTATTGGCATATATTTGCATTACGGTCATTTCGATTGCCGGGGCTATCGTCATTGGGGTGTTGGTCTACAACCCCGATAATTATAACTTTCCAGATGGGCATCATTTCCATAGAGTAAAAAGTGATAATCCATATGAAACCCATCATAAAGAATTTTTTTCCAGAGCTGAGCATCGCCCGCAGAATGAAGCGTATACGCCGTTAAAAAAGCTCATCGGGGGAATTTGCGCTTTAGCACTGTTAGGATACCTGTTAGTCATTTGTTTACAAAAGCTTATACGGGACGACAAAACAGATTCAGTTGTTTTAGCGAATGCGCTTCACAACATATCACTGAAATCCGGTCGAACCGAATATGAGCTGTTTGTAAAAGCCGCTGAGGAGTGGTCCATACCGAAAGCCCAAATTGATAAGGATTTTAGAAATTACATGGGTGCCAATGTGCTGCCTTACTATGTAAAAGATTTAGTTAGAAAGAATAGTGCTGACATTAACGACTCATTAGTAAAAGAAAAAGAAATGAAGTTCTCATCCAAATGGGATTTGGTAAAAGCGCTGCTACTTTTTCCCGGCTGCTTTTTAATCCCTTACTTTTTGATACTTATCCTTCGACCCTATCTTTCTCACAATTTTTAACCCGCAAAATGGATTAAAAAATAGTAGACGGTGACCAGCATAGGTCCTACCATCAATAGGCTCCGGAATTTTCTCTCCTGAAGCTCAAATATCCGCTACAACATCAGCAACCATAGGTCAGATTCCATTATAGGGATACGCCTTCACCATGGATTTGAATCGGAACATACTTCTGACAACGGGTATAAGAGTGGCCTTCGGAATACGGGTAAGCCAGCTGAGGCTCGAAAATTCTGCCCATAAGACTCAAAGCCAATTTGACTTAATCTAAATAACTCGGTATTGAGACTTGCAAGATGCTGTCTGCCATTTTCACAACAGCTGGTTTTTTACTTGAATTTAAAACATAATAATTAAACGTCAGGTATATTTCAGGAAATGAAGCTCCCCGCAGCAAGACTTTCGACCAGAAGTTCGGCCATGTCGACGGAGGCCTTCGAGTGAGTCCAGCCGAACTCCTTGCCGAATTCGAACCTTCACTCGAAGTCCGCAAGTCGGGCTGCTGCCGGGTATCTAAACGAAGGCGAATAATCATCGGAATATAAATCAGATTGATAAATAGAGGGGAAAACGTGAAGTTCTATAAAGTAAGCTATGTCGTTGCGATCATTTTGATTTCTTTTACGATTATGGGCTGCGATCCGCCACCGGTCCCGGAAAAAAAACCCGTGATCAGACCGGTGGTGACCTATAAAGTACCCGATTTTGTTGAGGGCCGCATAAGGGCTTTTACAGGCACAGCCAAAGCCGCCTTGAAGACCTACCTGAGTTTCCGTGTGGGAGGTGAAATTACCCAAGTCAATGTCAATTTGGGTGATTATGTTAAGGCCGGCAAGGAAATTGCCAGTCTGGATGCCGCCGACTACAAAATGCGGGTCCAACAGCAAGAGGCTGAACTCGCGCGCGTGGAGGCCGCATTAATCCAAGCCCAAGCCGCTTTCGATCGGATCAAACAGCTATATCAAAAGCGAATTGTGGCCAAATCGGAAATGGATGCGACCAAAGCGAAGTATGATTCCACCATGGCTCAAAAAGATTCCGTTACCGAAGCCTTAAAATTGAGCCGCAAACAACTCACGTACACCATTCTCAAAGCCCCGATTACCGGCGACATTTCAGACGTATTGATTGAAGCCCACCAGGTGGTTCAAGCGGGTCAAGCCATTGCCGCTATTACCACGCGTGGTCCCATTGAAATGGAAATAAGCGTACCGGCCCGGCTCATCGGACGCATTAAAAAAGGTGCCCGGACAACCGTCAGATTTGATGCCCTACCGGACAACAAATACCAGGCAACGGTAAAGGAAGTGAGTGCCGTCGCCGGTGAAACCAGCACCTATCCCGTTACCCTCATACTGAACAATAAAGGAAACAAGATTAAACCGGGTATGGTGGGCGAAGCCACGTTTATGCTGAAAGCCACAAGCGGTGATTTCCGTGTGATCGTTCCTGCCGAGGCAGTGGTCGGCGCCCCGGGGAAAGAATACTTCGTTTGGGTTGTTGGACCTGAAACCCTTACGGTTTCCAAACAGGCGGTCACCATCGGCAACCTAACCTCCACAGGATTACAAATCAAAGCGGGTATCGAACCGGGCACTTTAATCGTAACCCGCGGCGTGAATCGCATGGAAGCGGGTATGCCGGTCAGATTGCTTGAATAAAATCGTGTTCCACGATTTTATAATAACGCGTACCTTTCGCCGCAGGGCGAAAGGTATCGTCGCTCCAATACGGAAGACTGAAATCTCTCTCCCAGCAGCCAGCTACTGGGTATTACGGGATTTTAACGAAATTCTTCGAATTTTGGCACTGCACTTTCTCAAAAAAAGGATCTTTCTCCATAATTTGAATTCGTGCCCTTCCAGAAATTGGCAAATTTGTTTGAGAGCAAGGCATTGGGAAAAATTATACCACAGACATATGGTTTATATTTCGATGATAACATTTTTCTCATAACGCAGGTATCGCACAAATTGGCTCTTTATGGATGGGCACAGATTAGGAAAGTTATATGAACATACCATCCTGGTGCATTCGGAACAATCGAACCAGCTTTTTCATTTTGGTGCTATTTGGCCTTTTGGGTCTTCAATCCTACCTCACCCTTCCCCGTTTGGAAAATCCGGAATTTGTCATGCGCGTTGCCATGGTTCGGACCATTTTCCCCGGGGCATCGCCCCTCAAGGTTGAACAACTGGTTACCGATCCAATCGAAGAGAAATTGAGAACCGTTGCGGAAATAGACACGATTACGTCCCAGTCTTTAAACGGTATGTCCCTTATTATCATCGAGGTCAATGAAGCGTTTAAGGACATGAAACCCATTTGGGACAAGATCCGCAATAAAGTTTCGGATGTGAAATCTGAGCTTCCGGCCGGCGTACTGGAACCCTTTGTGGATGATGAATTCGGCGATGTCTACGGTATCGTGCTGGCATTGACTGGCGACGATTATACCTACCGCGAGCTCAAAGATGTGGCCGATGATGTGCGCAATAATCTGCTGGTTTTGAGTGATGTAGCCAAAGTCGATCTTTACGGTACCCAGGAAGAACGCATTTTTGTCGAGTTTTCCAATACACGCTTGGCTGAAGCCGGCATCAGCCCGGCATCATTGGCAGACGTGTTACGCCGTCAAAACATCGTACAACCAGGCGGCAATGCCAAAGTGGGTCCCGATCGCATTGTCATTGAACCAACGGGTGAATATAAAACCGTTCAGGATATAAAGCGCACGGTTTTGCGGCGACCCGGGCAGGCAGGGGCCCTATATCTGGAAGACATCGCCGATGTGTGGCGTGGCTATGTGGATCCACCCGGCGAAATGGCCCATGCCGACAGTCAATCCGCCCTGGTGCTGGCCATTAGTATGGCGGAAAATGGCCGTATAACCGATCTGGGCCCGTCTGTTATGCAAAAACTGGAAGGGCTGACTGCCGATCTACCCCATGGATTGGATTTCCGCGTCATCGCATATCAGCCCAAATTTGTGCGCAAAGCCATCAATAACTTTATGTTAAACCTGGCGGAAGCGTTTATATTTGTCTTTATCGTTGTACTGCTGTTTACGGGTTTACGTACGGGCATCGTAGTTGGCATCCTGGTCCCCATGGCCATGTTGTTGTGCATGGTTCTCATGCCGGTTTTCAATATCAACCTGCAGAAAATCTCCATCGCTTCCTTAATAATTGCCCTGGGTATTCTCGTGGATAATGGTGTCGTGGTGAGTGAGGAAATCCTGGTACGTCTGGCCCGCGGTGAAGAGCGCCTGAAAGCCTGCAGCCGGGCAGCTGCGAGCTTGGCCATGCCCATGCTGGCCGCCACGCTTTCCACCATATTTGCCTTTTTACCGATCCCCATGGCGCAATCGACCACAGGCGAGTATTGCTTCTCATTGTTTGTTGTCATGACGATCACCCTGTTAACCAGTTGGGTGCTGGCCATGACCATGATTCCCTTGTTGAGTTTTTATTTGCTCAAACCCAAACTGAAACAACAAACCTTCTCCACTCTTTTCTACCGGTTCTATCGCAGCTTACTGGTCATGAATCTAAAGGCACGTCCGCTGCACGTCTTATTGGTAATCGGGTTGACCGTTTTGGCCATCTGGTCCTTCAAATTTGTACCGACAGTATTCTTCCCGCCCAATGAACGTGAAATGTTTTTCATCGATTTATATATGCCCCATGGCACGGACATAGAAGTCACCCAGCAACGTGCCAGTGAGTTGGAAGAACACCTTCTGGAAATGCCGGAAGTCACCACCATCGGTACGTTTGTGGGCAATCCCGGCCCGCGCTGGTATTTATCGCTGGATATGTCCGATAACGGTACCCATTATGTGCGCATGGTCATCAACACGCAATCCACCCCGGATGTGGACCGTGTGCTGGCAAAAGCCAAAACTTACATGGACAATTATTTTCCGGAAGTCCGCTACGTGGCCAACAAGCTCGAAAACGGCCCCCCGGTGGGAGCTCCGATCCAGGTTCGCATTTCGGGACCGGACATAAAAACAATCTATGCGTTACGGGATCAACTCTTTGCAGAGATGAAACAGGTATCCGGTGTGGTCAATGTTCGCGATGATTGGGGCGAGTGGACCAAAAAAATGCGCATCTATGTTAAACAGGATGAAGCCAAAAAAGTCGGATTCACCAGCCAGGATATTGCCCTGTCGCTCATGACCCAAATTTCCGGATATGAAGCCACCGAATATCGGGAGGGTGAAGAAATCATTCCCATCCTGCTGCGTTCCAAAGACAGCTACCGTGAAGACCTGGGCCGGATTGAAAGTATGAATGTCTATTCCTGGCAGGATGGACGGTCGGTTCCCTTGCTCCAAATTGCCCGAGCAAAAATGCGTTGGCAACCCAGTAACATCCGGCGCCGGGATAGCCAACGCACCATGACGGTTAAGGCTGATGTGGATGGCCGTTTTGCCAGTGCCGTCATTGCAGACATCCAACACCGTATGACGCCGGTAATAAACTCCGAAGAATGGCCCCTTGGGTACAAATTGGCATACGGCGGGCAATTTGAAGAGAGTGCCAACGCAACCGCATCCATTCAAGCCAATCTGCCGTTGGCCTTCGGTCTCATACTGCTGTTGCTGGTGCTTCAGTTTAATTCCATGCGGCGTATGCTGATCATTATCCTCACCATTCCGCCCATGATGTTTGGTATCACCTTTGGCCTGATCGCCACAAAGGCCCCCTTTGGGTTTATGGCCATGCTGGGCATGATCAGTTTAACCGGGATTATCATCAATAATGCCATAATACTCATTGACAGCATTGAAAAAGAACGCGCCAAGGGGCAAACACCCCAAAACGCCGTTGTCGTAGCAGCCCAAAAAAGGCTGCGGCCCATCATCATGACCGCCACAACCACCATCGTGGGCTTGCTGCCCCTTTCGCTTCAAGGCGGTGAGATGTGGCGTCCCATGGCCAACACTCTGATTTTTGGCTTGGCCTTTTCGACCTTGCTTTCGCTTGTATTGTGCCCGGTCTTGTATTCGTTGTTTTTTGGCATCCGTTTTCGCGGTTACCAATGGGCAGGCAATGGGTGACACAAAAGGAGTCTCAATGGGAACATTTTTATGACAACCGCTATAATTATCCCTGAATCCGTTTAACCGTTTTTTGGTGTCCGTACGGGTTTGGCGAGTTTGTATTGATTCGGCCATTCCAGATCGACACCCAGGTCAATCGCAGCAATCATTGGCCAGTAGGGTGATCGCAACAATTCACGACCCAGCAAAACGGCATCGGCCTGCTCGGTTACCAGTAGCTGTTCAGCCTGGGCGGGCGCTGTAATCAAGCCGACCGCGCCGGTTTCGATACCAGCGGCTTCCCGGATAGCTGCCGAAAACACGGTCTGGAAACCGGGCCCGGCGGGAATTTTGGCATCGGGAACGGTTCCGCCGCTGGAACAATCGATAAAATCAACGCCCAACTGTTTGAGACGGCCGGAGAAATCGGTGGCCTGGGAAAGGTCCCAACCGTTTTCGATCCAATCGGTGCAGGAAATGCGTACAAACAAGGGCAGGTTATCCGGCCACACTTTTCGAATCGCCGCTGCAACCCGAAGGGGAAATGACTGCCGGTTTTCCAGGGTGCCTCCCCAGCTATCCTTTCGAAGATTCGATATGGGAGACAAAAATTGATGCACCAGATAGCCATGGGCCATGTGAAGTTCCAGTACCTTGAATCCCGCTGAATAGCTCCTTTCGGCGGCCTTCACAAACGCATCGACAATCCGATCCATATCTGCTTCGGTCATCTGCCTGGGTAAGGGATAGCCTTTATCAAAGGCAACAGGACTGGGTGCAATCGGTTGCCATCCGTTTTCTTCAACCGGCAACGGCAGACCACCCCGCCACGGTAAATCGGTTGCGGCTTTCCGTCCGGCATGTCCGATTTGAATCCCGGGGACCGCGCCCTGAGCCTCAATAAAGGCGGTAATCGATTTAAAAGAATCTGCCTGCGCATCTGACCAGATACCACAATCATGTGGTGAAATTCTTCCCTCCGGGGAGACAGCTGTCGCTTCGGCAATCACCAAACCGGCGCCGCCGACTGCCCGGGTGCCCAGATGCACCAGGTGCCAGTCGTTCGGCATTCCATTGTCACAGGAATATTGACACATGGGTGAGACAAATATTCGATTTTTAAATACGACCCCTCTCAATTTTAAAGGGGAAAACAGCTTTGCCATGTCCCGACCTCCCATCCGGAATTTGAAATCCCCGCTGCATGTAGCGGGAATTTCAAATTTAAATCGTCATTGCCGCCTCTTGGCCTTCAAAGATAGCCGCCATGGCATCGCGTGGGTCCTGGGCATCACCGATTACAAAAAGCTTGCATCCCGCGTTTTTTAACTGTTTTGTCAACGCGTCGTTCGGTTCGGCACCGACTGAAGAAACAATCTGATCGAAGCAGTCCAACTCCTGAGATCCGGTTGGGCCATCGGTTAACAAGCATGCATTCTGAACACACACGGCCTTTGTTGACGTGATTATCGATACGCCTTGGTCTGCAAGCCGCTGCAGTAAAAACGATCGAATGGCGGGATGCATGTCTATTCCGATTTCCTCCCGCATCTCCAGGATGGTAACTTTTTTACCTTGGCGTGACAGCAAATCAGCCATTTCCACACCCGTATCACCGCCTCCCAGCACCAACACTTGCTGGGCAACATCGACCTCTTCCTTGAGTACCTGCTCATCGGTGATCACATCCGCCCCTTCACAAAATCCGGGTATGATTGTGCGGGCACCGGTAGCCAATATAATCGCGTCCGGTTTCTCCTTTTTGAGCAAGTTCAAATCGAATGGCTTGCCTTTGATAATTTTTATTTGTAATTTTTCCAACTGCAAGCTCAGGTAATCGATGAATTCCTGTAAACAAGCTTTACCCGGCGGCAAAGCAGCCAGTCGAAACTTGCCGCCCAATTGATTCTGTTTCTCGAACAAACAAACCGCATGCCCACGCAGAGCCGCAATTTGGGCCGCTTTCATACCGGCCGGGCCGCCGCCGATGATCCACACTTTTTTCGGTTGATCGGCTTTGCTCTGCACTGTGAGCCAGCCCTCCCGGCTTACTTCCGGATTCACGGCGCAGCGCAAACTGCCAATTTTGACCAGACTGATAGAGCAGCGGTTGCAGGAAATACAAGGAACGATGTCTTCAAACCGCCCCGCTTGTGCTTTGCGAGGCAGATA
>Ga0180435_10000183_pt1 | contig 66419 bp, 49 predicted proteins | sample SS_ome_3_FD_132467 | JGI IMG/M metagenome (GOLD analysis project Ga0180435, IMG submission 132467) | Hypersaline lake sediment archaeal communities from the Salton Sea, California, USA - SS_3_S_1 metaG | ecosystem: Environmental > Aquatic > Non-marine Saline and Alkaline > Hypersaline >... | reverse complement strand
TCGCCGATGCGAGCGATGCCGGAAGCTGGGGACCGTACGCGCTGACCGACGCCGATCTCGATCGCGATGGCGACCTCGATCTGGCGCTCGCCTACAACAACGTGCCGCTGCTGACGAACGACGGCAGCGCCGACGTAACGCCCCCCGCGCGCGTCGCCGATCTGAGCGGTTTCTCCTCGCCCGCCCGCAGCAACGCGATGATGTCCTGGACGGCGCCCGGCGATGACGGACGGCTGGGGCGCGCCTCAACCTACGACCTGAGGTATTCGACGGCGCCCGTGGCGACCGACACGCTCGCCTGGTGGAGCGCGGCACTCGAAGCGGCCGGCGAACCGGACCCCTCCTTCGCGGGCATGTCCGACTCTTGTGCGCTCAGCGGACTGGATCCCGATGCGACCTACTACCTGATCCTGCGCACGGCCGACGAGGCGCCCAACTGGTCGGGCTACTCCAACGTCTGCACGCTGCCTCCGGCCAGCTCGGACGCAACGCCAGCGGCGCCGGAGGCAATCCGGCTGGCGCCTCCCTGTCCGGTCCCCTGCCACCTAAGCGCTCAGATCACCTTCGAACTGCCGGCCCCCGCTCCGGCGCGACTGGAGATCTACGATGCAGGGGGGCGGCTCGTGCGTCACATGGTGCCCGCGGGCGTCTCACCCGCGGGGCGGCATGCCTGGCAGTGGGACTTGCGCGACCAAGACGGCCGGATGGTCCCCTCCGGGCTCTTCTTCTGCCGCCTGCGGGTGGGCGAGCAGGAGCGCCACCAGCGGATCCTGGTCACGCGGTAGCAGCCGACTGCAAGTCGGACGAAGTTCAGGATCACGGCCGGCATGCCGATTTCGGGAAGGGAGGGCTGCACAAGAGACATCGCACCGGAGACGGGATGGAAGGCCGCCTCGAACAAGCGCTCAGGATTCAGCGCGACCTCGGCCTGGCGCTCGGCGCAACGAGCGACCTGGGCGCCGCGTTCGGCCATGTGCTCAGCGCCGCGCGCGGGATACCGACGGTTGACTGCGGGGCCGTCTTCACCGTCGTTCCCGATGACGGCGCTGTCGTGCTCGCCGCCCATGACGGCGTCTCGACCGCCTTCGTCTCCTCCCACCGTCACTTCGCGCCGGATTCGACCGAGGCGCAATTGACGCGTCGCGGTCGACCGTACTTCGGCGTGAGTGACGGCCTGCCGGGTGCCTCCGCCGCCGCCCGCCGGGCCGAGGGCATGCGGGCCGTCGCCGTCATCCCCGTGCGCAGCGGACGGGAGGTCGTCGCGGTGCTCGCCCTCGGCTCGCGCGCGGTGGCCCACTTCCCGACGCACACACGGCGGCTGCTCTTGGCGATCGCCGCCAGCATCGGCCCGTTTCTCACGCGCATCGCCACCGAGGCCCGGCTCGAGGCCGAGTTGCGCAGCGCCAAGGAGGCGGCCGAGGAGAGCAACCGCTCCAAGAGCGATTTCCTCGCCAACATGAGCCACGAGATCCGCACCCCGATGAACGTCATCATCGGCATGACGGGCCTCCTGCTGGACATGGACTTGACGACCGAGGCCAAGCAATACCTGAAGATGATCGAAGACTCCGGCGATGCGCTGCTCGCCTTGATCAACGACATTCTCGATCTGTCGCGCATCGAGGCGGGACACCTCTCGCTCGAACCGGAACGTTTCGATCTCGAAGAGCTGCTGGAAGAAGTGACGCAACGAATGGCGCTGGATGCCCATGCCAAGGGCGTGCGTGTCGTCCTGCGCTATGACCCCGCCGCGCCACGCTACGTTACCGGCGATGCCGGACGACTGCGCCAAATCGTGACCAACCTCCTCAGCAACGCGATCAAATTCACGACTGCGGGACACATCTTGGTCAACCTCGAATGTACGCGCTGCGCCCACGCGCAGGCGCGCTTTCACTTCAGTGTCAGCGATACCGGCGTCGGCATCGCTGCCGAAAAGATCGACACGATTTTCGAGAAGTTCACACAAGCCGACGCCTCGACCACGCGCCGCTACGGCGGCACGGGGCTCGGCCTCGCCATCTGCCGCCAGCTCGTCCAGCTGATGGGGGGTACGATCGGCGCGGAGAGCGAGCCGGAGAGCGGTTCGACCTTCTGGTTCACGGTCAGGCTCCCCTACGACGATGCCGAGACGATCTCGGCCCTGCCGCGCGAGGAGCCGCCCCTGATGCGCGCGCTGCTCTACGAACCGCACGAGCTGGAAGGCTGCATGCTCGCGGAGCTGCTCGGCGCGCTCGCCATCGCGACCGACGCCTGTCGCAGTCGGGACGAACTCGCCGCTCGGTCGCGGGCCATGCGCGCGGAAGGAACGAGTTATGACCTCGTTCTCCTCGAAGCGGGAGCCGAAGAAGCGCGCGAGCTCTTGGCCGAGCTTGCGGAGGACGAAGCGACGTTGCCCGAAGCGATCCTCCTGCTCGCGCCGCTTGCATCGACGGCGCCGAGCGGTACGGACGCGACCGCGCCGGTAGCCCCGGCGCAGGCGACTGCGAGCCGCAGGGCAGCGATGACGAGTGAGGAGGAAACGGCAGCGACGGATGAGACGATCCCGCTCCCCGCGGTTGGGTCGCACATCGACCGGCCGTTCCTGCCCTCGCGCCTGCGCGCCGTGCTGACCGAGGCGTTGAGCGCGCGTCGTACCGCCGCCCCGGGGCTGCCAAAGATCCTCATTCCCGACGAAAGCGAGCCCCCTCCCGCCGGGCTCGAACGCGACGACGTCGCCCAGGACAAGCCGGCGGAGCGGCTGCGCGTCTTGCTCGCTGAAGACAACCCCTTCAATCGTCAAATCGCCACGCTGATGCTCGAGCAGCTCGGCTGCCGCGTCGATCTCGCCGCCAATGGCAAGGAAGCGGTCGAGATGCTGCGCGTCTTTCCCTATCACCTCGTGCTGCTCGACTGCGAAATGCCCGTCATGGATGGCTACCAGGCGGCCGAGGCGATTCGCCGTCTGGGCCCGGAGCGAGGCGCCGTGCCGCTGATTGCGCTGACCGCCCGCGCCGCCGGCGACCAGCTCGAGCGCGCGCTCGAGGCTGGGATCGACGACCACATCGCCAAGCCGGCCACCCTCCCTGCCCTGCGCGCGGTGATCACCCGCTGGGCTTCGAGCCCCGGCGCGCGCAAGCAGCAGACCGCAGCGCGGCCCGCACACGACACCCCGGCTTCGAACGCGGCCGACTAGCCCACCAGCGGCCACCAGCGCGGGAAACGGCGGCGCCCGTCGCGGTTTCAGCGCAGGCTTGAATGGCCGTCATCCGAGCAGTACCGTCTACGCATCACGGCCCACCTTTCCCGCTGCGTACCGGATCGGGAATCGCGCAGGATCCAGAGAGCCAACGCGCGGCAGGGGAGACAAACGCCGCGGGGATCGGCGGCCATGGGGAGGCACGATGCAGCTCTTGTCCGCGCTGGCCGGTGGCCTGCTCGGTTTGCTCGCCGGCCTGGCCGTCTGGCTGCTCGCCACACGGCGCTTGCACCGCGAAAACGAACGCCTGCGGATTGAGATCGCCGGCGCCGAGAAAGAACGCGAGGCGACGGCGGAGAAGCTCCGCTGGTCGGAAGAGGCCGAGCAGCGGCTGCGCGAAGCGTTCACCGCGCTTGCCAGCCGGGCCCTGCGTGAGAACTCCGACACGCTCTCCAAACAGGCACAGAACGACCTGAAGCATGTCGTCGAGCCGCTCAAGGAGAATCTGACCACGCTGTCCGAGCACGTGCGCCAGCTCGAGAAGGACCGCAAGGGCGCCTACGACGGGCTGCTGGAGCAGGTCAAGAACCTGGGCGAAACGCACGCGCGCCTCCAGGCGACGACGATCTCGCTGACTCAAGCGCTCCGTTCGCCGACGGTTCGCGGCCGGTGGGGGGAGTTGCAGCTGCGTCGCGTCGTCGAACTGGCCGGCATGACGGCCCATGTCAGCTTCGACGAACAGGCCAGCGGCGACATGGGGCGCCCCGACCTGATCGTCTACCTCCCCAACGGCGGCATCTTGCCGATCGACTCCAAAGTGCCGCTCAACGCCTACCTCTCCGCCATGGAGACGAGCGATCCGGACCAGCGGCGCGACTGGCTCGCGCGCCACGCCAAGGCGTTGCGCGAACGCGTGCGCGAGCTGGGGCAGAAGCAGTACTGGGACCAGTTCCCGGCGGCGCCCGACTTCGTCGTCATGTTCGTCCCGAACGAGGCGTGCCTCGGGGCGGCCTTCGAGAACGACGCTCAGCTGCTCGAAGGAGCGATCCAGAAGCGCGTCCTGATCAGCTCGCCCGTCAACCTGGTCGCGCTCCTGAGAGCGGTCGCCTACGGCTGGCAGCAGCACGAGATCACCGACAATGCGCGCAAGATCGCTGCCGAGGGGACGGAGCTCTATCGGCGGATGGAGCTCTTCGTGCGGCACTTCGCCAAGGTCGGACGGGAACTCAACCAGACCGTCGACACATACAACAAGACGATCGGTTCCTACGAGCGGCGCCTCGCTCCGGCTGCTCGCCGCCTGCGTGAAATGGGGCTTGCCACCGAAGAGATTTCGGCTCCGGCACCGGTCGACGTGAGTGCAACGTTGCCTATAGATTCGGACGCGGCGGAAGCGGATGGTGCACAGGATATTCCGCTGAAGGGGGATGACTCATGAACTACCGACTCCTTGGCCGCAGCGGACTACGTGTCTCCGAGATGGCTCTCGGCACGATGACGTTTGGCGAAGAATGGGGCTGGGGCGCCTCCCTCGCCGAGAGCCGGCGGATGTTCGACCTCTATGCCGCCGCCGGGGGCAACTTCATCGACACGGCCAATCGCTACACCGAAGGGACGAGCGAGCGCTACGTTGGTGAGTTCGTCAAGTCGGACCGCGACCACTTCGTCGTGGCGACGAAATACACGCTCTACATGCGGCGCGACGATCCGAACTTCAGCGGCAACCACCGCAAGAACATGCGCCACGCCGTCGAGGCGAGCTTGCGCCGGCTGGCAACGGATCATCTCGATCTGCTCTGGGTCCATGCCTGGGACTTCCTGACACCGATCGAGGAAGTGATGCGCGGACTCGATGACCTCGTGCGCGCCGGAAAGGTGCTCTATGTGGGTGTCTCCGACACGCCGGCCTGGGTCGTGGCGCGCGCCAACACGATCGCCGAATTGCGCGGCTGGACGCCGTTCAGCGCCCTGCAGATCCGCTACAGCCTGATCGACCGCACGGCGGAGGCCGACCTGCTGCCGATGGCGCGGGCGCTCGATCTCGCCGTCACTCCGTGGAGCGTTCTCGGCGCCGGGGTGCTCAGCGGCAAGTACAACGCCGCCGATCCACCGGCGGTCGGCCGCGCCAAGGAGGGTGCCGCCCGGAGTCAACGCAACCTCGAAATCGCCGCCACCGTCAGCCGGGTCGCGGACGAGATCGGCTGCTCCCCCGCGCAGGTGGCGATCCGCTGGGCCCGGCAGCAGGCGGGGGTCGTGATTCCGATTCTCGGGGCGCGCAACCCCGAGCAACTGGAAGACAACCTCGGCGCACTCGCGGTCCGGCTGAGCGCAGAACAGCTCGATGCGCTCGATCAGGCGACGCGCATCGACCTCGGCTTCCCGCACGATTTCCTTGCACAAGAGACGATCCAGGACCTGATCTACGGCGGGACGCGGGCGCAGATCCTTGACGAGCGCCCGCGCCTGTAGGACATGAACTGATGCCGTTGCTCGCAGTCGACTCCTGGTCGCATTCGCTGGTTGCGCTGGTCACCATTGCGGCCGCTGCCGCGGGCGGCTATCTCCTGCAGGTCATTCTCTTCGCCATTCTCAAGCGGCTCTCCGCTCACACGCAGAATCGCTGGGACGATATTCTAATCGCGCGCCTGCGCCCGCCGATGCGCCTGTTGCTGCCATTGCTCACACTCCTACTCGTCTGGACCTCAGTCCAATTGGGTGGCGGCCTGGCGCGTCTGCTGCGCCACGTCAACAGCCTGCTGCTGATCATGAGTCTGGGGTGGCTGCTGGTGCAAACGACGCGCGGCTTGCGCGATGCCTTCTTGCTGCGCTACGACCTGAACGCCCGCGACAACTTGAAGGCGCGAGCGATCCATACGCAGGTCGATATCCTGGTCAAGATCGTCGTCGCCGTCGTGATCCTGATCACGACCGCCTCGATTCTGATGACCTTCGAACAGGTCCGCCAGGTTGGCGTCAGCCTCTTGGCGTCGGCCGGCATCGCCGGCGTTATCATCGGTTTCGCCGCTCAGAAAACGCTGGGCACGATCTTCGCCGGAATCCAGATCGCCATCACGCAGCCGATTCGGATCGACGACGTCGTGATCGTCGAGGGGGAATGGGGACGGATCGAGGAGATCGCGCTCACCTATGTGGTTGTGCGCATCTGGGATGAGCGCAGACTCGTACTGCCGATCACCTATTTCATCGACAAGCCCTTTCAGAACTGGACCCGTGTCAGCGCCGACATCCTGGGCACAGTCTATCTCTATCTCGACTACCGCGTGCCGTTCGAGGCAGTGCGCGCCAAGCTGCACGAGGTCCTGGAAGCGGCACCCACCTGGGATCGACGCGTCTGGAATCTGCAAGTCGTCGACATGACCGATCGCGTCGTCGTCGTGCGAGCCTTGATGAGCGCGGCCGATGCCTCGCAGGCATGGGAGCTGCGGTGCCTCGTGCGCGAGAAGCTGGTCGCTTGGCTGCAGGAGACGTACCCGGAAATCCTACCGGTCGTGCGCGCGCGCATCGATGGCGCCCCGCCCGGCGCGGCCGCGCCCGATTAGAAGTCCGTCTCCCATTTCAGCACGGCGCCATCCTGCTCGTAGCGGCGGCTGTGCATCTCGAGTCGGAACCCCCCGCCGAGGTAGTACTCGATCACAACCCCAAGATGGCTTTCCCGTTCGAGGTCTTGCTCGTACTTGACCAGCAGGTCCGGGCTCAGGTACTTGCCGACGGTGACCGAGCGCCCGAGCGAATCGCCGCTGGCCGTCTCGTAGCGCAGGACGTCGAGTCCCAGCTGCCCCTCCAGGCGCGCCAGGAGCCGCGCCGCCGCAAACGCCTCGGCCGTCGCCAAGGCGCGCTGCTCGAGTCGCTCGCTCTCTTCCTGATCGAGCCCGCCCGCACCGCGTCCAAAGACGAGAAACGAGAGAATGTCGCTCTCACTCATCGCCGGCTCCGAGGAGAGCGACAGCCGCGGCCGCTCCACCGTGCCGTGGATGTGCACGCGCACCGTGACATCCGCTTGCTGCTTGGAGAGCGTGATGTCGAGTGACGGATTGGGTCGCCGTTCCCCATAGAAAGTCACCGTGCCCTTCTCGACCTCAAGTCGACGTCCCTGGAACTCCATTCCGCCGCGCACGGCGTTGAGCGTGCCCGTCAAGCGAACATCACCCCGGCGCAAGAGCACGTGCAGCGCGCCGCGCAGCTCGACTTCAAGCCCTCGGCCCATGAGCCAGACGCCGGCCGGGATGCGCGCGGTGAGATCAACGCCAAACGCATCGGGCTCGACCGCCTGTCGTTTGCTCCCGGTGCCCTCCGCGGAGAGATCCGCGGCCAGCGAATCCGCCGTACCGCGCTGTTCGCCCGCGGGCGCGGATGCGGGCCGATCACCGCGCGGGATGGCCCGCAGCGTGTCACTCCCGGCCCAGAGCAGCGCCTCGCCGCGCGTCGGGTAGAGCTGTTTCTGCGCCTCCGGGATCACAAGGCGTCCGTTGCGAATCGTGATCTCGCCGTCGACCCGCGGCGCGGTCAGGGTGCCCTGCAGTGCGAGAGCGCCCCCTGCGGTCGCGCGTGTGCCGCCGCGCAAGCCGAACTGGACCTCCTGCAACTCCAGGTGCCCGTCAAGTGAAGGATCCTCGAGCGCGCCTGCGGCCCGCAGGTCGAGATCGAGCTTGCCGCCCAGGCGATCGACACGAGGGACGAGCGGGGTCAGGTCGGCCAGCGGAAAGCCCTGCGCGCCCAGCTGCACGTCGAGGCGATCCAGCGTGGCGTCGCCCGCCGTCGCGGCCGCATCGCCGCTTGTGTCGCGCGTGGCCGCCGAAGAGAGCTCGAGCGTGCCGTTGAAGATGCGCCGCCCCGCCTTCTGCGCCGAGACCTCGAGCGCCCACCCCGGCGCGGGAGCTGCCGGGACTGCTTCTGCCACGAACAGCGACTCGAAGCGCGCCGGCCAGCGTTCACCGCTCTCGGGCGCGGCCTCCGCGGAATCGCGGGCGGCGGTGGGTGGCCATTGTCCGGCCGCCCGGGCGTCGATCTGATAATCGCGCAGCTCCGCATACTCCGAGAATACGACCTCGCTCGCCAAACGGAGCGCAGGGGCCGACGGTGAGCCCGAAAGGACCGCCCGTGCATTGAGCCGCGGAGCGCGCGGCTGGCCGGCGCGATCGAGATAGCCTGGTGCCGCGAGCGGCGACGCGGCAACCGCCGGCAACGGAAGGTCGCGGAGCTCGGCGTGCAGGCGCAGGGGCGTTGGCAGTGGCTCGAGGGTCAGGCGATCCAACCGCACCCGCTGCGGGTAGCGTCCCTCGATGCGCACGAGCGGGCGCGGTTCATCCCCCAGACGGAGCGACCCGCGCAGTCCGTCGCGCGCCTGATGCACCGACACCTCGGCGTCCAGCTCTGCCGCGGAGGCAACCTGCAACCCGCGGGCGCGAACGGTGAGGCCTAGACTGTCGCGGCCATGTGCCGCGAACGCAAGCTGCAGCCGCTGGGGCCAGAGGCCGGGCGGGATCGGCACGCCGGCGATCGGCGTGGGCCATTCCAATTCGGCCCGCAGATCGATGTCCGCGCCCGTCGAATCGAGCGCCGCGCTCCCGTGCACGCTTCCGAGACTGCCCTCGAGCTCGAGGTCGCGCAGCGTGAGCGCCCCCGGCGCCGGGCCCAGCTGCAGGTGGACCGGCTGGCGTGCCTCCAGGTGCGCGTCGGCCAGGCCGATGGAGAGCGAGTCGAGCGCGATCGTCGTTCCGGCCGGGCCGAGAGCGACGTCGCCTGCCGCCTCCAGGCGGCCGGGACCGCGGTGCGCCGTGACGCGGCCGCGCAGGCTGGCTCCCCCCCCGGCGCGCGTCTGCCCGCTGGCCGACTCCCCCGCGGCCGCACTCGCGTAGCGCAATGCCACCTGCCCGCTGTCGATGCCGCTCCCCCGTCCGGTGACACCCCGCGGCAAGTCCAGTGCGACCGCGAGCGCACCCTCCGGCTCGAGCGCGAGCCGACCGTCGAAGCGCGGGATCGAGAGCCTGCGGGAACGCACGCTGCCGCCCAGCGTGCCGCGCGCGGCGGGCGCGGCCATCGTCCCCCCGAATTGCGCCATCAGCTGGAGGGTCGCATCGAGCGAATCGCCCCACGTCGGTTGCAGGCGACGCAGCCATTCCCCGCCGGTGAAGTCGACCTGCAACGAACCGCTGAGCGCCGTGTCGCGCACCGCGCCGGCGGCAGTGAGACACAGATCGAGAAGCTCGACCTGCAGCGTCTCGAGCTGGAGTCGCTGCGGCGCCCCGCGTGCCCGTACACGACCGGCAGCAAGCCATGGCGCGGCGCTCAGCTCGAGGCCCGCCGTCCATTCAGCCTCGCTGTCCGCCTGGCGGAAGTAGGCGGCGCCCGCCGCTCCTTCCCAGTCTTCGATCTCCGCCGCGGGGAGCGTGCCCGCCAGCAGCTCGGCCGGGCGCGGAAAGGTGAGATCGGCGGTCACCTGCGTCCCCTCGTCCCCGAACCGCGCCGCGGCTTCGATCTCTCCCCAGGGGCCCGCGAGCGCGAAGGCTTCGAGAGTGGCGCGTGACCGGACGGGATCGATGATCAACTGGCCGCGCGCCGCCGCGAGCTCGGCGGCGGACGGTAGATCGATGTGCGTCGTACCCCCCAATCTTGCCCAATCGGGGACAGCCGTGCCCGAATCTCCGGACGACGTCCGGGGCCGATAGGACCAGCGCGGCAAGCGTACGGCGAGCGAATCGCCCATGGCCAGTGCGCCCGAGCCGTGCAAGGCAACATCGGGCGTGGCGGCGTGCAGCCCAAAGCGCAGCGGCGTGGCCGGCGTCAGGCGGCCGGCGACCCGCACCGCGACACGCTCGAGCTCGAGCCCGCCGAAGCGTGCCCCGCCCGACAATCCGGCCTCGAGCTGTGGCGACTCCAGCGTGCCGCGCAGGTCCGCCGCCAGGTCGAGCGCGAGGCTCTCAGGCAGCGCCGCTTGCGACGCGAAGGGCGCCAACCACTGCGTTCCCCGCACGGCCAGGGTGAGCGAGCCGGCTTGCTGGCCGCGGCGCTGATTCCAGCGCGCGCGCAATTCGAGGTCCGCCAGCGCCACGTCGACACTGTCCGCGGCCAGCTCGCCGGGTGCGAAGCGCACGACCGCATATCCGCGGTGCATCCAGTCTCCCGGCTCGACATCGATGCGCACCGCGCCCACCCACTGCGGCTGCCAGGCGACCTGACCGGTGAAGCGCAGGGCGAAGCGGTCGAGGCGCGGAGCAGCCGCAAACACCGCCCCGACCAACGGCACCTCCGCCAACCGCGCCAACGCGTCGCTGCGCAGGAGGCCGGCGCCGCGCAGCCCGGCCAGGCCGTGCGGCGTACGCTGCCACCGGCCCCGCCAGCGCAGCGCCAGGGGCGGCGCTGGCGCCTGGGGGCGCAATGCGGCTGTCAGTCGCAGCGAATCGCCAGCGCCTCCGTGACCGGAGACGACAAAGGGCCAGTCCCGCCCCAGGCGTCCGGCGAGCTCGACCGCAAACTGCTCCTGAGCGCCAAGCGCGATGCGAACCGCGCCGCGGCTGACCGTCACGCTGTCGTCCGGCAGGGCCAGGCGTAGGGTCTCGATCGCCACGCTCGGGTCGTGCGCTTGCCGGGCCTCGATCCGTGCCACCAGCACGAGCTGCCCAACGCGTCGCGTCGGGCCGAGCCGCATCCTCGGCGCCTGAATCTCGAGCGAGTCGATCGCCAGCGACGGAACCCCGGGTAGGGGGCCGGCTGCGAACCAGGGCCACTCGCCGGCGGCCTGCGCTGTGTCCCCCGCTGCAGCTGCCGCCCTCCCGTGCGACGCTCCGGCGGAGTCCCACTGCGCGCGCAGGCGCGGCAGATCGAGCGACAAACCACTGAGGCGCAAGACGGGTAACCGCAGATCGCGGGCGAGCACAGCGGCCCAGGCGACCTCGAGTTCGAACCGCTCGCAGGCGACCAGCGTCTCGCCGTCGCCGTCCAGCTCAGACCGCGCAGTTCGAGTCGGCCGGCGCGCGGCCATGCGTGCGACGCCACGCTCAGCTCTCCCGGCAGGTGGACGTTCGCACGCGGGATCGCCTCGGCCAGCAATGCCTCGCGCACCGGAGCGAATTGAAGGGCTACGAACCCGCCCAGCAGCAGCACGAGCAGCGACCCCACCAAGACGGTGATCATCGTCGTCAGCGCCCGCGCGATCGCGCCGCGGCGCACACCGCGGCCGGCGGTCGGCCCTTGTTTGCGCTCAGCGTGCCGCATGCCTAGTAGTCCTGCCCGATCGAGATGTGAAACACATACTCGGCGTCACCGTCGCGCCGGTGTGTGATGAGCCGCGCCAGATCTCCGCGCACCGGTCCGATCGGAGTTCGCACGAGCAATCCGACCCCCGGCGCGACGGCGAGGTCGAACGGTTCGATCGCTGTCCGCCGGCGCCAGACTTCACCCGCGTCGCAGAAGAGCGCGCCGGCGAAGCGCCAGAAGAGCGGTAGACGCAGCTCGGCCGACAGCTCGAGCTTGGCGATCCCGCCCACCGGCTTGTCGTCGGAATCCCGGGGCCCCATCCTCCGGCGCGGATAGCCGCGCATCGAGCTCGGCCCACCCCCGTAGAAGCGCTTGTTCGCCAGCAGCTGCGTCGCGCGCGCCGCCGGCAGCGCGTACCCCACGCGCAGTCGCGCCGCGCCGACCACATCGCCCGTGAGCGGCAGAAAGCCGATCCACTCCGGCTCGAAGCGCAGGTAGTGCCGCCGCGGCTCGAACCCGGGCAGACCGCTCTCCGCCACGAACTGGAGGAAGGCGCCGCGGGTCGGATAGAGACGGTCGTTGAGACCGTGGAACGCCCAAACGAGCTGCCCGGTGAGCAGATTGGGACCGGGATCGGGCGAAGAAGCGGTTGAATCGGTCCGCGTGACGAGGTCGAAAACGGCGAGCTCCAGCGACGGGCGCAGACTGGCGTTCAGCGAATAGAGGTACACGGCGGCGAGTTCGATCCCGACGCTCGTCAGGCGATAGCTTTCCTCCTCCTCGCGCCGAGCGCGCAACGCAATCGAGCCGCGCGTGCGCGAGTGGAAGAGCACCGGCTTCCAGGCGCGCACGTCCGCCCCCTGAGCGTAGCGGGAGCCGCTCAGCTCGATCCCGAAGCCGCGCCCGCCTCCGAAGAGGTTGCGATGCCGCCAGTCGGCGCTCAGTCGCAGCTGATCGACGGTCCAGTATCCGACCCCCAGATCGAGACTCTGCGGTGTCCGCAGCGCCAGGTCCGCGACGACGTCGAGCCGATCGCCGCCGGCGGCTTCGGTGCCGAGGCGGATTTGACGAAACAGGTCGAGCAGCCGCAGCGCCTCTTGAGCCCGCTCGAGCCGTTCGGGCGTGTAGCGGGTGCCCGCCGGAATGTCGATTGTTCGCTGCACGGTCTCGTGCAGATCCGGCGGCACGCCCTGCAGGCGGGTTTCGCCGAACAGATAGCGTTCCCCGGCGTCGACGAGGAAGCGGATGTGCGCCTGATCCGGAGCCGGGCGTTCGATGCGCGTGCTCACCGCGGCGCGCGCATAGCCCGCTTCCTGGAGAGCGCGCAGCAGCTCACGCACCCGGCGTTCGATGCGCCGGTCGGAGAAGACCTCGCCCTCCTCCAGCTCGAGGATCTCGGCGGCACGCGGCTCGACCTCCGGCGGCAGCGCTTCGACGCGTTGCTCGCGGAGGCGCACGGCCGGGCCGGGATCGATCGCAATGACGACTTCTACGGCCCGCTCGCCAACACGCGGAACGAGCTCCGCCGTGACACGAGCTTGGGGATATCCGTTGCGAGCCAAGAAGAGCCGCGCGCGGTCGAGATCGGCTTCCAGCCGCTCGGTCGAGAAGTGCGCCGTCTTTGTCCAGAGGATCTTGTTCTCCCCGGCGAGCGCCAACCCTTGAGCCAAGCGCTCGCGCAGATCCGAGGCGATCCCGCGCACGGTGAAACGCGTGACATTCCAACCACGGTAGGCTCCCGGATCGATGGTCGTCGCGCGGCTGGCCGCGCCCGCAAGCAGACAGGCGAGGACAAAGAGGGGCACCCACGAGCAGACACGCCTCCTCGGCTCTGGTGCGCCGTGACGCCATGGCGCGGTCTGCCTCGCTCCATTATCGAGCACACGTGTTCCTTGCATACGGGTCAGCGCCGGATTTCGATTCGGCCGATTGTACGCGCCCCGACGATTGAAGTCAGCCCACCGCCCCGTCCACCGGCGAGCGCGCCAACCCCCGTGCGATCTCCAGCCGGATGCCGGTCCTGCCCCGATGGTGACCGACGCCCAAGCGGTTAGGCTGGACCCAACTGGTGCAGGACCTCTTGCGCCACCAATGGCTCTGGACCGCGATCGTAGCGGATGCCACCGCCCAAGTCCTAAAGGCGATCTTCGCCCTGATTGGCATGTATGACGCGGGCGGCGTGCGTCGGGCAACCGGACACCAGGCGGTCGTGCGCAACGAGCCTATCGAGGAGCTGCGCGAAGTGCTGGGCGAGGGCTTCAATCCCGAGGCGCTGAGAATCGTGCTCGGACACAGCTACACACAGGTCTTCGCCGGACTCCTGCTCGGCATCGCCGTGGCCCTCGTCTCCTTCGGGGTTTGGCCCGCCTGACGGCTGGGGCTTAGACCCAGGCCCCGCTCGGGGCAGGCATGGTTGCCGACGGGGCGTCCTTGGCCAATGGTCACCAGCACGCGCCGCCAAGCGTGCGGGGGCCGGCCCAGCGCCGTAGGCCAGCCGGCGCCCGAGCCATCCGGCGCCAGGATCAGACAACAGCGGGAGTGAAGCGATGCAGATCATGCTCAGTGACCTCGCCTTGGTCGTGATTGCCCTGGCGATGATGATCGTCGGCTATCAGGCGTTGCGTATCAGCCACCGGCTCCAGACGACCCTCGAGCGCGTCGATCGCGCTGTCGATCAGCTCAACCTGATGGCGCCCCGTGCGCACCAGGTGCTGGAGAAGCTGGATCGGGAGATGGCCGCCATCGAATCGATCACACTCAAGGCGGATCGGGTGGCGGATCGCGTGGACGCAGTGAGCGAGGAACTGCAGCAGAGTGCGACCGAGCTAGTCGGCCAGGTGCACCACGTGACGCATGGCCTGCGTCATGTGCAGGCGGCGATGACTGGCGCCAGGGTCGGGCTGCAAGTCCTGCGTGACCGCCGGAGTGCGGATGGATGAGATGCACCCCGGGCCGCCGGCCTCCGTCTGAATCCGGAGGGCGGCGCCAGCAGCGACCCAACGCGATTGGGTTGCCGGCGCATCCTGCGGCGAGTCCAAACACCCAGGGTGAGCGATCTCGATAGAACGACGTCGATGCACATCCCGGAGAGGAGGAACGAATCGTGTCAGAGAGCAACAATAGCAGCAGTACACTACTGGCCTTCTTGTTGGGTGCGACCGCCGGCGGCATTGCCGCCCTGCTCTTGGCGCCCGCCAGCGGGGAAGAGACGCGACGCAAGCTGAAGGAGAAATCCTCGGAGCTCTACGAGCAGGGCAGCGAACAGGCGACGCGGGCCAAGGACGTCGTCTCCGGCAAGGCGCAGGAGGCGAGCACCGCGGCGCGCGAGCGTGCGCGCCAGGTCAGCGACTCGGCCCGCACGCAGGTGACGGCCGTCAAGGATGCGGTCGCCGAAGGGAAGAAGGCCTACCAGCGCGAGGTCCAAGAGAGCTAGCGCGTCTGCCGCGCCTTGCAGTGTCCGACCAGCCGTGGCGCACGGCGGTGCACATCCACGGTGACGGGCATAGTCCCCAACGGGCAGCAGTTGGCTTTCGGACCGTATCAGTCCATCCGCCACGGCACAGACAGTGCCGTCCTCGCTCGGCGACTGGGTTCCAGATGAGGAGCGCCGGCGATAGCGGCCACTCATCGCCCGCCCCCCGCCCGTTTTGCAGGCACCGACGTCCGCGTTGCCCGCTCGCGGACGATCATGAAGCGCAGCGCCCACAAGACGAGCAAGTTGAATAGGAGTTCACCCAAGCCGAGCCACTCGACCCGGTAAAAGACAAAGACCTGGGTCAAGAAAAGGGCGACCAGAATCGAACGCTGAAACATACTCAGCGCGCGCAAGCGATCGCGAAAGACGAGCACGACGCCCCAGGCGACAAAGACTCCGGAAAGGAGACTGAAGGCGAGCTGCAGCCAATGCACGAGATCGAAGTGCCCGGCGTCGGTCGGCAGCGAGCTGGCGATCGGCACGGTCAGCCAGCGCTCGTGGGCCGGTGGCAACAAGTGTGTCAGGGCGAGCAAGCGTCCGAGCTTGAGCAGAAGCTGCACGACGAAGAAGGCGATCAGCGCGCGCCCGAACCAGAACGTTCCGGTGATGCGCTGATAGCCGGAGACCAAGCGTTGTCCGAGCTGCGCCCATCGGCCGGGCGGAGCCTCAGGCACGAGCGTCGCATCATCGAGGATCCCCCGGAGTCCCCTGACGAGCGCCGAGCTTCCGCCCGCGCGCTCTAGATAGTGCAGCGCACGCGTGCGCTCCTGGCGGTCGAGATCTCCCATCGCGATTTCGAGCACGTCCTGTATCGCGTTGGCTACATACTCGGGGCGGCGCGCAGTGCGCTCTCGATGCAGTGAGCGAATGGCCAAGTAGAGCATGATGAGCGCGACGTAGATCAGGGACACGGCCGGCTGATAGAAGTAGTCATGGTCCTGCGTCACGAACTTGCCGACCTCATCGATGAAGGCGCCAAAGCCGGCGCCGCCCAGGATCGCCACGAGCCACTGCGGACGGCGGCCGACGAACGAGATGGCGACGACGAGCGCCGCCAACATCAGCAATCCGCCCCAGAGCACATGGGCGATGTGCAGTCCCGCCCCGCCCAGTTGCGGATAGCCGGTCAGGACGAGGAAGAAGCGAATCAGGATGACCGTCGTGACCGCCGCAACGAGCATCAGGTCGAGGTAGCGCCCGGCGGCGAAATCGCGCAAGAATCTGAGATGGCTCACGGGCATGACTCCCGGTTAGGAACTGCGGCTCCACGATCCATGCTCGACGCATTCGAATCAAGGGCCTCTTGCTTGCACGCCATGCGGACGCCGGGTAGGATCGGGAGCCTATGATACCATCTTCTCCGGGAAGCCCGACGCGCCGGTCGCGTCGCAGCCCGCGCCACCGGCGCCCGCGCCGGCGAATCCGCCCCTATTGGGAGCACTGGCCGCGCGAAGAGCTCCTCGATCTGCGGCTTTCGAATCTCGAACTCAGAATCGAGGGCACTGAGCTCGCCGACCGCATCGCGCAGATTCACGCCGAGCTCGATGCCCGCGATCTGCGCTTTCGCCCCTATTTCTGGCTTTCGGACGACTGGTTCACACCGGCCGGGATGACCGGCACGGCGATCCCGTTCTACCTGGCCCATCCTCGGCTGATCCGGCTCGAGCGCAGCCAGATTGGTGAAGCGGAGGGGTCCTCTCATGCTTGGTGCATGAAGCTGCTTCGCCACGAGACAGGGCATGCCTTGGACCACGCCTACCAACTCACCCGACGCCGGCAGCGGCAGCGGCTGTTCGGACGCTCGTCGGTCAGCTATCCGCGCTTCTACCGCCCGAATCCGTACAGCCGCCAGCATGTTCAGCATCTCGAGTACTGGTACGCTCAGAGCCATCCCGATGAAGACTTCGCCGAGACGTTCGCTGTCTGGCTGCAGCCGCGCTCCGGCTGGCGGCGGCGCTATCGTGACTGGCCGCGCGCGCGGCGCAAACTCGAGTATATCGACGCCTTGATGGGGGACATCGCCGGCCAGCGCCCGCTGCGCCGCACGCGGGCCCACGTCGATGGCCTGCCCCACCTGCGCAAGACCTTGCGCGAGCACTATCGCCGCAAGCGCGCGGCTTACTCGCTGGAGCATTCCGACAGCTATGACCGGGATCTTGGGCGTCTTTTCAGTCCCTCGCGCGGGCGCGGCGGACGCGAACCGGCCGCCGCCTTTCTGCGCCGCTCGCGCACCGAGATCCTCCGTCTTGCCGCGCCCTGGGCCGGCGAGCATGGCTATCTTCTCGATCACGTCTTCAAAGACATTCGTGGCCGCTGCCGCCAGCTCAAACTCTATGTACATTCTTCGGAACGCCGCACGCGCACCGAGTTCGCAATCGTACTCGTCAAGCACACGATCGAGTCGCTCTACCGCAATCGAAGGTGGATGAGGATGTGAAGAAGCTACGGATCCTGACGCTGTTGGGAAAAGGGCTCGAGCCACCGGCGACGATCGAAGGCATGAGCGACGATGACCTCGTGCGGGCGCCATGGAAGACCGAGTATGACGTCGTCGTTACGTTGCGAGACCTGGGACATCAGGTCGAGGTCCTGGGCGTACACAGCGACTTGGCGGCAATCCGCACCGCGATCGAGAGCTTTCGCCCGCACATCGCTTTCAACTTGCTCGAGGAATTCGGCGGCCTCGCGATCTACGACCAGAATGTCGTCATCTACCTGGAGCTCCTCCAGCTCCCCTATACCGGCTGCAATCCGCGGGGCATGATGATCGCGCGCGACAAGGCGATCTCGAAAAAGCTGCTCGCCTATCACCGGATCCGCGTTCCCGGCTTCTCCGTCTTCCGTATCGGGCGGCGAGTCAAACGCCCCCCTCATCTGCGCTTCCCGCTCTTCGTCAAGTCAGTGATCGAGGATGCTTCGCTCGGTATATCGCGCGCCTCGCTCGTCCGCGACGAGAAGAGCCTGGCGGAGCGCGTCGCCTTCGTTCATGAGCGCGTCGGCACCGATGCAATCGCCGAGGAATTCATCGACGGTCGCGAACTCTACGTAGGCGTGCTCGGAAACCAGCGGCTGGAGCTCTTTCCGATCTGGGAACTCGTCTTTGAGAAGCGCGATGATCGCACGCCGCTGATCGCGACCGGACATGCGAAGTGGAACCCAGCCTACCAGCGCAAGTGGGGTGTGACGAGCCACGCTGCCGCCGACCTGTCGCCGGAACTCGTGCGCACGATCGAACGCCGCAGCCGGCGCGCCTACCGCATCCTCGGGCTCTCCGGGTATGCGCGGGTCGACTTCCGCCTTTCGGCGGACGGCGAGCTCTACTTCTTGGAGGCAAATCCGAATCCGGCCCTGGCCTACGGTGAGGACTTCGCCGAAGCGGCGGAAACGAAGGGCATCACCTACGAACGTCTGCTGCAACGGATTCTCAGCCTCGGTCTCCGCTGGCGGGCGACGCGCCTGGCTTGAGCGACCGAGACCGCTGCTTGCAACTTCCCTGTCTCTCGACCGCGTGAATCGGGCTTGGCCCGAGGGCAATCATCGCATTTCCCGAGTACCACCGCGTGCGCCAGACTGGCAACCCTGGCCATAGAAACTCCGGACGCGACTCGGCGTTCCGGTGCTGCATCCAAGCCGCCCCACGCGCGGACAGCTTCTGGCAAGGAGGTCTTCATGTTTCGCCATCGCCGGCCCAAGACAGACAGGCATCATGGCGCGGATCTGCGTGTCGTGCTCAGCGTGACGACGCTGATTATCGTGGCGCTCTGCGGGCAGAACGCGCCGCGGGCGATCATCAGCGAACGCGTTGCGGCGGGCCTCGATCGGCCCAACTTCGTCACTGCCCCACCCGGCGATGAACGGCTCTTCATCGTCGAGCAGACGGGCAGAGTCAAACTCCTCGTCGACGGGTCGGTGGCGGCCACGCCGTTTCTCGACATCGACAGTCTCGTGACGGATGTCTCCGGATACGACGAGCGGGGTCTGCTGGGTCTCGCCTTTCACCCCGACTTCGATATCACCGGTCATTTCTACGTCAATTACACCGACAACAATAGCAACACCGTAATCGCCCGCTACACGGTCTCCGCAGATCCGGACCAGGCCGATCACAACTCGGCCATGACGCTACTGACGCTCGATCAGCCCTATGCCAATCACAATGGCGGCATGCTCGGGTTCGGCGCCGACGGCTATCTCTACATCGGCACCGGCGACGGCGGAAGCGGAGGTGATCCCGAGAACCGCGCTCAGGATCTCTCTTCCCTCTTCGGGAAGATGCTGCGGATCGACGTCGACGGCGACTCCCCCTATGCGATTCCCGCCGACAACCCCTTCGTCGACGAGCCCGCGGCACGCGACGAGATCTGGGCCTACGGGTTGCGCAACCCCTGGCGCTGGAGCTTCGATCCACAGACCGGTGATCTCTGGATCGGGGACGTCGGCCAGAACGCCTGGGAAGAAATCGACTTCCAACCCGCGGCGAGCGCAGGAGGGGAGAACTACGGCTGGCGGCTGATGGAGGGGACCCACTGCTACAACCCGCCGGACGAATGTGACGACGGTTCGCTCGTCCATCCGATCGCCGAATACGCCCATGAATCGGGACGCTGCTCGGTGACGGGGGGGTATGTGTATCGCGGCAATGCGATTCCGTCCCTGCGCGGCGACTACCTCTTCGCCGACTTCTGCACGGGAGAGATCTGGTCATTTCGCCGCGAAGACGGAAGCATCGTGGATTCCGTGGATCGCACCTCCGAGCTGGCCCCGGGCGGCGGATTGTCGATCGACTCCCCGTCCAGCTTCGGGACCGACGGTTCGGGCGAGCTCTACATCGTCGACCGCGGCTCCGCCGGCAGCGGCGAGGTCTACCAGATCCTGCCCGATCCAGGCGATGTCGAGGCGCGCGGCCGCACGCCGGCGCCGCTGCAGCTTTCGCGTCCGATGCCCAACCCGTTTCGCGCATCCACACGCTGGCAGCTCGAGCTCGTTGAGCCGACGCAGATTGAAATCCGACTGCTCGATCTAGGCGGCCGCACGGTGCGCTGGCTGCTTCGCGGCACAGGCGCGGCCGGCACGCAGGCCATTCGTTGGGACGGCCGGATGAGCGATGGGACCGCCGCCCCCGCGGGCGTCTACTGGCTGCAGGTGCGGGCGGGAGACATCGTCGCGCGGCGAACCGTGCACCGCCTGCGTTGAGGTGGGCTAGGCGACGTAGCGCAGGGCCCAGGCGGCCAGGAGATGGCCGACCCAGGGCGCAGCGGCTGGATCGTCGAGCAGTAGATGATCGGTATCGCCCAACGAGATGAAGCTCTTCGGATGACGCGCGAGCTCGTAGAGCTTACGGGCGTGTTCGATGCCGACGACATTGTCCGTGACTGCGTGCAGAATCAGCAGCGGCCGCTCGAGAGCCGCCACGAGGGCATGTAGATTCTGCGCGCGCAAATCGCTGATCAACTGGCGGCCAACACGCACGTCGCGCCCCCCGATACGAATGGCGAATGCGGCTGGTTCCTCTGCCCGATCGGCGGCATGATCGAGTCGGCGGGCCAAGTGCTCCAGGTTGCTGGGCGCGGCAATCGTCGCCACCGCGCGAACGGCTGGCAGGCGTTCGGCCGCGGCGAGCACGGCGGCACCGCCCAGGCTGTGGCCGACCAGCAACGCGGGCGCGGCATGGTTGCGTTCCAGGTAGGCCGCGGCGGCGACGAGGTCGGCGAGATTGGAGCTGAAGCTCGTTGCGGCGAAGTCGCCCTCGCTCTCGCCGAGGCCGGTGAAATCGAAACTGAGTGCGCCGTATCCGTGCTCCGCCAGCGTCGCCGCGATACGGCGGATCTGCTTGTAATCCTTGGAGCAGGTGAAGCAATGGGCGATAAGGGCGTAGGCCCGCGGCTCGCGCGCGGGAAGCTCCAGCCGCCCAGCCAGTTCCTGGTCATTGCCGCCCGGAAAACGGACGCGCTCGGTGTGGGCCACGATATCGGTTCCTCGCAGCGGATGCGCCGGCGGGCCGCGCCGGTGGCACGGCCCGCTTCAGCGCACTGGCCCCTAGTGCGTCACGATCAGCTTGCCACCGGCCGTCGTCCCGCCCGACCGCAGACGATAGAAGTAGACGCCCGGCGCCGCGCGCTGCGCCCGCGCATCGCGGCCGTCCCAGACGACCTCGTGTAGACCGGCCGATCGGCGGCCGTGCACCAGCGTGCGCACGAGGCGGCCCGCCGGATCGAAGAGCTTCAGCTCGACATCCGCCGCGGCGCCCAGCGCAAAGCGCAAGTGCGCCTCGCGGACGACCGGGTTCGGTTCGGCCGGCAGCACACGCACCGTGAATGACGGCTCTCCCTCTTCGACCGCGGAGGGATTGAGAAGGAAGCCGTTGACCCGCACGTCGTCGATGTACCAACCCTCGCCCTCGTACTGCGCGTCGGTTCCGAATCGGAAGCGCAACTGGGCGGTGCCGGAGTATCCGCTCAAGTCGAACTCGACCTGCTCCCATTCATGCGACCCGGAAAAGCAGGGTGTTTCATTGGGAAATGGACCGGGCGGCGTCGTCATGCGCGCATACAGGTGATCATAGCCCCCTTCCGGAGTGATCTGCTGCCAGGGACCGCCGTCCAGGCTGAGCTCCACGATCCCTCCATCGCCTGTGTACCCCGGGAACGCGGTGCTCGCGTGCGCGTCGATCCAGTGCCAGAAGCGCAGCGTCATTTCCTCGCCGATTTCGAAAGCCGGCGAAAGCAGGGCGGCATCCAGGAAATCGGCGTAGTCGCCGCTGCCCGTGTCGCCGCACTTCCAGCTGTGCGCGCCGCCCGCGGTGTGATTGCGCTGACCGCTGACATGCCACTCGTCGTCGAACCCGCTGCTCGCGGGGGCGTGCGTCCAATCGCCGGCACCCGCCTCCACATCAGTCGCCAAGCTGAGGACCTCGACTGCGACGTAGAAGTCGAAGAGCGAGTCGGGTACGGCGGGCGGATCCAAGGCGATGTTGCCGGCCACGTCGCTCGCCTCGATGTAGTACTCGACATGGCTCGTATAGGGCTGGCCCGGAATCGCCGCTTCGTAGTGACCGCCGAAGAGACTGAGCATGTCGACTGCGCTGAATCGTCCCTCATTGACACGATAGTAGAGCCGCGGCGTGCCGATGGCCGAGAATTCGTCGCTCACGGTGGTCGCAATCGTATAGGGACCATCCGTGTCGCCCGTCGAATCGTAGTCGGTCGTCTCGCTGATCTGCGGGCTGCCGATGTCAACCAGGCTGAAATCCACAACGGTCGTCTGGTCGGCCTCGACGACGATCTCGGTGAAGACTTGTTCCGCGAAGCTCGGATGATAGGCACGCACCGTGTACGTTCCGGGTGCAAGCCCGAGCGCATAGGTGCCATCGATCGCGCTGGTCGTCGTGCGATCCGCCTCGTCGACCTGGATCGTGACGCCGCCCGCCGGCGTGCCGCCGTTGGAGGCATTCGTGATTGTCCCGGCCAACTCGCCGAACCCGGTCATCGCCGCCAAGACCGCCTCGTAGGCATCGATCACGCCCCATCCGAAGGTGTTCTCCTCGCCCTCATCGCCCAAGTCGATCGCGGTCGCCATCAGGATTTCCTTCATCGTGACGACGTCGAGATTCGGGTTCGCCTCGCGCATCAGGGCGACGACACCGGCCACGTGGGGTCCGGCCATCGAGGTCCCATTCCAGCCCCACTGTTGGTAGCCGCCACCCGGCACGCTGGAGTAGACCGAGACGCCCGGGGCAACGACTTCCGGCTTGATCAAGCGATCGGCGGGAACGTCGCACCGGGTCGGACCGCGGCTCGAGAAGTCGGCGATCGGATAGGGAAAGCTGTAGTTGGTCGCGTCGATCGCGCCGACCGAAAAGGCGTTCGTCAACGTCGTTGCCCGGTCGGCCGGAGCGCGCAAGGAAGCGTCGCCGATGTCGTCCCCCTCATTCCCCGCCGACCAGATCGTGGCACAGCCGGCCGCTTCGCAGTTGTCGATCACGGCCCACCAGCGCGAGTCGCAGTAGTCGTACTCGGGCCAGTAATCGTGGATCACGCCCCAGGAGTTCTGCACCACGTCCGGGACATCGTCGACCGTGGCCGGATTGCCGTCAGGATCGGCGAACCACTCGAAGGCGGCGATGATGTCATTGTCAAAGCCGCCTCCCACGCCCTGGTTGATCGGATCCGTGGCGATCCAGAGGGCGTTCCAGGCGACACCGATCGTATCTTCGGTCGCCGCCCCCAACCCCGTGATCGTTCCCATCACGTGCGTCCCGTGCGAGCCGCCGTCGTAGGGAAAGCTGGGATGCCCGCCGATCAGGTTGAGCCAGCACTCCTCGGCCGGCGCGACGTTGCCCCGCCAGCGGTCGCTCAAGGCGGGATGATTCCCATCGACACCCGTATCGCAGTTGGCAACCAACGTACCGGCGCCGGTAATGCCGAGTTCGTACCAAACACGGTCCGCATTGATCGCTCGCAGTCCCGGTGTCACGCCGATGCCGCGGGTCGCCCCATCGCTCGCCTTTTCCCCGGACGTCTCGTTCTCCGGCTCGGGTGCAATCAGCTCGACGCGGAAGTTTGGCTCGATGAAGGCGACATCGTTGCGCGCCGCCAGACGCTGGACAAAGGTCTTGGAGACCTTGGCAACGACGAGATTCGAGATCCAGTGACTCGTGAAACCGGCGACCTCGCCGCCCGGGCCACGCTCCGACTCGAGCAGAGCGAGCAGATCGTCTTGCGCCGTCTGCTGCGTCTGCAGCGCCGTGACGACCGTCGCGTGGCGCGCCTGGCGCGACGCGCGCTGAGTACGCAGGGCGGCATCGAGCCCTGCCACGTCGGCCTGCGCCTCCATGGTCAGGATCACGGAAACGTAATCACTGGCGCGCAGCGTCTCGAGCTCGGCCGCCAGCGCGGGGTGGATCTCGGCCGCGTCTGCCGTGCCAGATGCCCAAGGCAACCCGCACGAGATCAAGAACGCAGCAGCAGTCAGGCGCTTCAGAAACGATGCAGAACTCATCGATGTACCACCTTTCCAATCAGAGGCTCAGATCCGAGCACCTTGGGGGCCTCCCTCGGGAGCATTGCCTCGCCCACCATGCCGCGTCGGTCATGGCGGATCGACTGAGTGCATACGATTCGCCGCCCGCTCCCTGGCCAAACCGTGGGCACCGAGAGGATGAGCGGCGGCGTAACTACCATATTCTATAGTAGATTAGCATGAGTGTCAAATCCTCGCCGGGGCGCTTGCGCTGCGCCCCACGCCGCGGAGGGCGGGAGTGATCGAACCGCAGCGCCGGAGCCAAGTTAGATGCGCGCAACTCCGTGGCCCGCGGGCAGCTTGAGCGGAGAGCGAGCAGTGCTCCGGCCAGCGACTAGCGCGAGCGCCCGCCGGCGAGGGAGTCCGGGAAGATCGCCTCATCGAGCATCTGCAGCTTCATCCGCTCCATCGGAAAGATGTCCTGCAGCACTTGGCGCCCGTCGCGATAGATGATCTTGCGCTTGCCTGGCGGCACGCGCTCGAGCGCGCCCTCCAGCGGGCCAATCCGGGCCGACCCTTCGTAGACGCAGACGCACGTCATCTCGGCGGTCTCGATCACCGCGATCGTCGTCCCGGTCATTTCGATGCGAGCGGTGTCGGTCGTGATCAGCAGCTGAGCACCCCGGAAGGCCGGCGCGCTCGTGAAGCGCACTTCGCCGGAAAGAACATGGGCCTGGAGGTTGCGCCGCAGCCAACGTCCCGGGGTTGCCGGCAACCGCAGTGCGCTCTCGGGACTGAGCTGAATCGCGAGCTGATCTTGCGCAAGCAGCGTGACGGCCGTCGTGTCCTCCCACGCCACGCGCACCCCGGGGCGCAGTTGCGCTTCGATCGCCGCCACGTCGGTCAAGGGCATGCGCGTCTCGCCCACCAGGAGCTCCCCGGCCGGGGCCGGCGACATCACCTGCCAGCGGGGACCCTGGTCGAGCACGAAGAGCGCCAGTAGCGCCGCCACGGCCGCGGCGGCGACCAGACCTGGCAGCGCAAGACGGCGCCGCCAGACCGGTCCGGGCGCGGCGCGGCGCCCCGCAGGCTGCAACGTGCCGGCGACAAACTCCCGCTTCAAGCGCGACGCGAAGGCGTCGCGCGCCTCCGGGTCTGCCAACCGACTCACCGCCACCTGCAGGCGCGGTTCGTCCGGGCGCTTGATGTCACCGTTGCCGGCACTCATCCCAGTTTCCCTCGCAAGAGATCAGCGAGCGAGTGTAACGCCCGCGAGTAGCGCTTGCGCACGGCTCCGTGCCGCAGGCCCAGTACGGCCGCGATCTCCTGATGATTCAGGCCCTGATAGTCGCGCAGCACGACGACGCTGCGCAGATTCTCCGGCAGTGCGAGCAGGGCCGCTTGCACGACCTGCTCGCGCTCGGTCTGCTCCAGCTCTTCCGCCGGCGAGCGACCTTGATCCACGGGCTCGTGGCGACCGTCTCCCGCCGGCTCCCATGAATCGGTCTGGCGATCCATTCGATGCGCCGTCGAGCGCCAGATGGAACGACAAGCATTGAGCGCGACCGTAATCACCCAAGGCGTCGGATCGCGATCAGGGTCGAGCTTGTCGATAGCGCGCTGGAGGCGATAGAAGATGTCTTGCGTAGCGTCCTCCGCCAGCTCGGTGTTGCCGAGCAGGCGGAAGGTCAAGCCATAGACCAGGCGGAAGTAGTGATCGAAGAATCGGGCCAAGCCGTCGGGGTCACGCTGTCGCGCGGCGGAGAGCACGGTGGCATCCGGCGGCGGCACCGAAGCGCGCCCGCTCGTTTGTGCCGTCGCGTGTCCGTCCGTCGATCCCGCTTCGCGGTCCTTGGACGGGCGCTCCCCATGCCGCTCCAACTCGCTGACTCCTTCGTGTTCACGTGGCCACGCTCGGCCACTGAGCAGAGTAGCCAACGAGAGCGCACAGGACAAGCGACAAGCGCCCTGGTGCACTTCGCGACCCGACCTTTCCTGTATGTTCGGTTGCTTGCATGCAAGACAGGTTCACCTCCATGGCGTCTTCTATTCATTCGGGATTACGCACCGGGCCCACGAACGTGACGCTGATTGATTGAATGGCTGCGCGTGCGCCGGCGATGTCACACATCCCAACCTGATTCGTACCCCCATTGTGAAGATTGGCGCACGACGCACTCGGACCCCGCGGGGGCAACATCGTGACAGGCGCATCGGCACAAGGAACTGATTGCGGCGCGCACCCCGCTTCGCATCCGCTTGCACATTGTTGCGTCGCGCAATGAAGAGTGGGAGCACGCCCGATGGACAGGGCGCCCTCGGTACTGAATCTTGGGGGGCAAGAAGGGAGGTCACGTGATGGCTATTCATGTTCGTCTGCTAGCAACCAGTGTCGCCGTTGTCGCACTTCTCGGCGTAGTCGTGGGCCCACAAGCCTCGGCGCAGCAACCGAGCTATGTCTACGAAACGACGATCGGCGGCTACTTCTTGCCGCGGGGCACCGATCTAACGCTGGATGCCAGCGGAAACACCTATGTCATTGGTTCCTTCTACGAGAACGAAGTCGCGCTCGACGTTGTGGCCGCCAAGATCGCGCCCGATGGTGAGATTCTGTGGACGCAGTTCGTGATTGCCGAAGGGCATGAGGAACCGACCGCGCTCGTGCTCGACGGCGACGGCGGTCTCTGGATCGCCGGCTGGACGCAGTCGTCCGACTTCCCGGTGACGGCGGGCGCCTACGACACGACGATGACCCACAGTGCCGCCTTCCTGATGAAACTCGACACCCAGGATGGCGCGATTCTCTACAGCACGTTCTTGGATGGTGACCATACCGATCGCGCATACGGTCTCGCGATCAACGCGGCCGGCGAGCTGTATGTTGCCGGCTACACGAAGTCGACTGACTTTCCGACTGTGAATGCCTATCAGGATGAGCCGAGCGCGCCGCTCTACGTCTACCAGGATGCGTTTATCAGCAAGTTCTCAGCGGATGGAACGCAGCTCCTTTATAGCACCTACTTCGGCGGCTACCGCAACGACCGCATTGTCGACATCGCACTCGATGCGGATGAGAACATCGTCATCGCCGGCGAAACGGATGCGGAGGATTTCCCCCTGCTCAACCCGATCGACTCAACGCCGCGCGATCTCTTCGTGGCGCGGCTCTCGGCCGAAGGCGATGAGTTGCTCTTCGGCACGTACTTCGGGGGAGAGGATCTGGACCGCCTGTTCGAGATGGAACTCGACAGCGGCGGGAACGTCTTCCTCACGGGACCGACACGCTCGATTCAGTTCCCGACAACGCCCGGAGCCTACCAGCAGGATTTCGTCGGAGAGATCAACGGTTGCGAGATCCCATTCGGTGGCGACTACAACTGCGAGGATGTCTTCGTCACCAAGCTGCGGACTGATGGCTTAGGAATCTTGTTCAGCACCTATCTCGGCGGACTGGTTGTCGACGAGGGCCATGGACTCGCCGTCGGCAACGATGGCTCGGTGTTCGTGACCGGATCCACGAGTTCGTCCGATTTCCCCGGCAGTGAGAACTCGGGGCTCTACTTCATCTCGAAGCTCAGCGCCGCTGGCTCAGAGCTTGAATATACGTTTCGTCGCTACTCGTCCAATAGCGGTGGCATGGGGATCACCATTGGCCCCCAGGGGGACATCTACACGACGGGGCGCGCGGAGTACCCGGCCGAGCTCTACGCAGCCAGACTGGCCGATGCTCCGGATGCCGCCGATGTGGCTGGCGAGCGCCGGATGGCAAGCGGACTGTCGCTTGGCAGTCAACCGAACCCCTTCCACGGGGTAGCGCGGATCCGCTTCGCGCTGCAGGAGCAGGGCGACGCACACCTGGCAGTCTATGATGCGACCGGACGTCGCGTCCGCGTGCTGCATGAGCGCCGTACGGAGGCAGGCACCCACACGGTGACCTGGGATGGAACGGATGCCACCGGCGCTGACGTGCCGGGGGGCGTCTATTTTTACAAGCTGGACGCGAACGATGAGCAAGCGACCGGCCGGACGTTGCTGATTCGCTAGTCGCGTCTGCTGGTCGTGGACCGATGGTCACGCAGAAGCAGGGAGCGGTCGCGGGGCCGCTCCCATTCAACCAGAGGAGGTCAGAGATGCACTTCAGGGAGACGAAGAACGTACTCATGCGCTGGATGGCGCCTGTCGCCGCGCTGGCGCTGGTCATCGGCGCCGCTCCGCAAGTGGCGCTGGCGCAAACGGGACCGCACAATCTAGTCCTCGACTTCGATATGCTCGCTCCGCTCGATGAGGATGCGGAGGGCCACTACGAGGGCTGGGCGATCGTGATGGGCATGCCGATCAGCACCGGCAAGTTCAACGTCAACGAGATGGGTGAGCCGGTCGAGCTGGGCGGCGGCGCGGTGATTGCCGAATTCGACGCCGGCACGGACATCACCGACGCAACGACGATCGTGATATCGCTCGAGCCGCCGGGTGACGACGATGACGTCCCCGCGGCGATCAAGCCAATGGTGGGGGATGTGGTCGATGCCGAAGCGGCTCTTTACGCCAACATCCCCGACCGCCAGATGCTTGAGAGCTTCACGACCGGGAGCTACATCCTCGCCACGCCGAGCGACAATCCCGAGGTTCCGGACAACGACGACATGGGGATCTGGTACCTGATGATAGAAGATGGCGAGCCGGTGCCAAGCTTGCTGCAGCTCCCCGACATTGGGCCCAACTGGACGTACGAGGGCTGGGTCGTCGATGCGAGCGATCCTGGCAACCCGATGCCCTACTCAACGGGTACGTTCGCGATGGCAGCCGGCGTCGACTCGGACGAGGCGGGCTGCATCGGTGGCGGACCGCCCTTCCCGGGCCAGGATTTCGTCGAGGCGCAGTGCGAACCCTACCTTGATCTGGATACCGGCGACTACCTCGCCGTGATCTCGATCGAACCCGTGCCGGACAATCGCGCGGCCCCGTTCCAGTTCAAGCCGTTGGCGGGAGCCATTCCGACCGATGCGCTGGGGCAGGACAACGAGATCGCCAACCAGGCAGCCGAGACCTTCCCGACCGGCGTGGCGCTGCTCTACAGCGAGCCGGTTCCGGCGAACGAGGTCTCCTGGGGCGAGATCAAGTCGAGCTTCAACCGCTAGCCACAGACGTGACTCGACGGCGCGCGTAGCACTTGTCCACCGGGCAAGGCGCACGCGAGCCTCCAGACGGCCCGGTCGCTTGGCGATCGGGCCGTCTGCGAGCCGCCGACTTGCCGCGACCTCTTCCGCCGCTGTCGTTGATGGGTACCCCGCCGCGCTCGCGGCTCTCGCCACGATCAGGACCGCCGCACCGCTTGCCCCCCCTTCGGCGTCGCTCTATGCTGCGGGACTCGAGGTCCGTTGCTCGCTTACCGATCCCGAAGGACACGCACACCGTGCAACATCCGCCGCGCCTGCTCGCCCTGCTCGCCGTCTATGCGGCGATCTGGATCGGTCTGATCCCGCTGCACTCCGCCTGGGCGGCAACGCTTCTCTACCATGCCGTGATCGTGGTTGCCCTCGGCCCGGCCGAGCTGGTGTCGATCGCGCGTCAAGCCCGACACGGGTGGCGCTGGCGACCGGGCCTGCTGATCGGTCTCGCTGCCGCAGCCAACGGGCCTCTGCTCTGTCTGCTCTACCCCATGCTCGCCGACCCCGCGATGGCACTCACGCCGTCGGCGGGGATTCCCCATGCAGCGATCGAGATCGATCTGGCCGCACGCCTGGCATCCTTCGGGCTGCAGGGCGCTGCCCTCTGGGTCTTCATCCCCTACTACGTGCTCCTTCATCCGATCCTCGAGGAGGCTTTCTGGCGCCGTCCCGTGCACCAAGCCCGCGGGCGCGCGGTGCTGACCGACTGCGCATTTGCCGGCTACCATCTGCTCGTCCTCGTCCATTTCGTCGCGCTGCCTTGGGCGCTGGCAATCACGACCCTGCTGGCGGCCGTCGCCTGGCTGTGGCGTCGCGTCTGGTCCTTGTGCGAGGGGCCGGCGATCCCTTTGGCCACGCACGCGGTGGCCGGGGCAAGCACGATGGCGGGAGTCATCTGTCTGCTCTGAGCTTGCCTCTGTTCGCCCGGGTTGTCATTCACAGCGTTGCGCAAGAGAATCTGTCGTTCGCCCCATGTCGCCAGCAGTCGAAACTCGCCGCTCGCACCCAGAGCGGCGAGCCGTTGCGCGACGCGACTCACTTCTCGGCGGGTCTTGCCACAGTGCTTCGGGAACCAGACGCGGATGCTGAAGACCTCGTTCAGCTCGGGCGGCCCGTCGGCAAGGGCCCGACGGGCGAGCTGCGCCGGCGATTGGTAGGCGACGCGCCAAGACGCCTCGGCCAGCAGCACACGCGCCTCGACGTACGGGAAGCAGTGGGGCTTTCGCTGATCAGCCTCCGCGGATGCGGCAAGTATCCCGCCAAGAACCCGATCCCCAGCGCCGCCAGGAAGAGCACCGCTGGCGGCACACACCACTGCGCGGCAACGACCCAGGCGCCCCCGACTCGGTTGCGGACCCAGCCGCGCTGCGCGGGCCGGTGCGGGCCTCGCCCCCAACCCGGGAGGCCCGCGCGCATCGCCCGCCAGCCATCTGCTAACGGACGGCCACGAGCGTACGTCCGGCAACGCCTTCACGACTGCTTAGACGCAGGAAGTAGACGCCGGCCGGCGCGGCGCGGCCATCCTGGTCGCGGCCATCCCAGCCGACCTCGAGCAAACTGCGACCGGTCAAGGCCCCGGCGCCCGCCGCGAGCAATGTTTGCACGCGCCTCCCGCTCCCATCAAAGAGCGCGAGCTCGAGGGGACCGCTCGCCGCGGCGGCGGACAACCGCATGCGGATCGTTGCGCCAACCCCCGCCGCCCCCATCGCCATCGGTTGCGGATGGACGGAGAGCAGCCGCGTCGCGGGCGAGGGGTTGTTCTCGGCGGCCACGTCGGCCACCCGCTGCAACCGCAGTCCTTGGTAGACCTCCAGATCGCCGCCGAAGTGCTGCAGGAAGGCCACCGCACTTAGGTTGTCAGCATCCCAGCCCGGATCGAGCGTGAAGGTCGCCGCTACGGTGGCGTGGTCCCCCGCTTCGAGCAGCGTCACCGGCAGGGTCGAGCCGGCGCGCGTGACGCGGTGGTAGTCGGTTCCGCCGTATGAGACTGGATTCTCGCGCAAGACGAGCACTGCCCGCACCGCTCCCAGGTCGACGTCGTCTTCGAGCACGAACGTCGCGATCAGGGAAGCCTCACCAGCCGAGACGGCAAGACCGCCGCTCGCCGAGACAGGGCTCACGCTCCCCGTTTCCGCCAAGCGCTGTTCGATCAGAGCGCGATAGTCATCGGCTGCGCTCGTGCATGAAGTTGCACCAACCTGGAGGTACTTCCCATCGATGCGCACGTGCGGCGTGCCGCTAACTCCATAGAAGTCGCCGCGGGCATCGGTCCAGGGGATTTCAAGATCGTCCGACCAATGATGCTCGCAGACAATCAACTGCTCAGGGTACTCGTCCAGCATGATCTCGAGCCCGCACCGGGCATCGGGACAATTCGGTCACCAGGTCGCCGACATGTCTTCTGCGACCAAGACTTTGGCAACGCCTCCCAACGCCGGCAGGGCCCACAATCCCAGGCCCAGCAAGACGAGCACGAGTGACGCGACATGGCGCGAACCCAAAGCGAATGCGTGTGACCTCATGGTATGACTCCTCCCTGCTTCATTGAATGAACCGCGATCGCTGTCGTGGTGTCGTACTGCTCCATTGCAGTCACCAGGTCATACCCTGGCCCACCCCGTTTGTGACCTGTGGTTCGCAGTTGAAATCGAACTACGAGGAGAAAGCGGTGGCTTTCGGGGGCCCGATGCAACTGGCGGGCGCTGCGCATTCACGCCGGCAAGGCAAACGCAACTCATGCTCAGAGAGCGGACGGTAGATGCAGGTCGCTTCAGGCAACCGGCTCGCGTCGGATCGCCCGTGCCGGCAGAATGATCTGCTTGAGCCTACTTGACGACGATCAGTTTTTCCGCCGTTTCGCAACCGCCGCTGCGCAGGCGCGCGAAGTAGACGCCCCCCGCCCGTGACGGCGCGTCCCACACGACGCGGTGCTCCCCCGCCGAGTGCGGTCCCGCGGCAAGCCGTGCGACGCACGCCCCCGCCACATCATAGACTTCGAGACGCGCTTCGCCTGGCGACGGCAACACGAAACGCAGCGGCACGGAAGCGCCTGTCGTCAAAGGAACGTGCAGTCGCAAGACGGGTGTATCCATCCCGGCCACGGTCTGCGCGTCGACATAGACGGCGACGTCCGCGTCGTAGCGCAGGCGGTTCTTCTGCGTGACGGTCACGTGCAACGTCTCGGCTTCGATTGGTTCGATCGGAAGAGCCTGCGGCAACCCCGTCGCCTCTTCCACGCAGAGGATCTTTCCGCCGGCGGTGAGCGCGATCAGCGCCCCCGCCTCCGCCGTCACCGAGAAGGAGCCGGCGTAGGCGCTGCAGGAGTCTTCATGCGCCACGAACAGCGCCGCAGGCACCTCCGAGTACATCTGCACGAAAGCGTCGCCGTGATGATGAAAGAGGTGATACGTATCCACGCGCGGCGCCCCCTGAGGCCAAGAGCTGGCCGCCAGGTAGTACTTGCCGGAAGCCAAGGCGAACGCCGTGCGATGGTGGTCGCTGCTCAGGGGCCGCCCCCCATCGCCACCCGGATAGCCGGGATCGAACTCGGGCCACAGCTCGTCGAAAATCCCCCAGGTCATCGTGTCATTGACGAACGAAAAGGAGAGCTGCGAAGCGGCGATCACGCCCACCGCGCCGCGATAGGTCATCGTCTCGATCGCCTCGCCCTCATGCTGGCGGAGAATCGCCTCCGTAAACGAGGTGGGGCCGCCGTCGAACTTCCCCGACAGGCAGTTGATGCTGAAGACGAAGGGATAGGCATCGTTCCCGAGATCATCGAGATGATCGATGGCGTAGGTCGGCGTTTCCCACCCCTCGACGAGGCCGTGATCCCGGTGCAGCACGAGATAGGCGCCGTCATTGATGGCGGCACTGATGCCAGTCGAGTCGCCGCTCCAATCGGTGAGATGCGAGGGCTCGGCGGGGATGTAGCCGAGCCCGTCGGGACCGAAGTAGTCGACCACGGTCCCCGTATTGGCGGCCAGCGACCACTCGCTGCGCGGAGGGTTCTCTTCCCAGCACAGCGCGTATTCGCGCACCGGCGCCTTCCCCAGCACGGCCTCCTGGAAGCCGAGGCAGATCTCGCTGCAGAGGATGAACCAGCGGTCCTCTTGCCAGCCACCGGCGAAGAGTGGATGGGCGTAGACATCCGGGTTCAACGAAGGCGAACGCTCGTAGGCGAGCAGCTTGCCGATCATCGCCGCAAGCTGCGTCGAGTCGGCCGCCGGGATTCGTGCCGGGATCATGTCGGGCAGATCATCGCCGTCGACATCGGCGTAGACGTTGTCGGAGGCACAGGAGTTGTCCCACACCGGGGCCGGGATGCCGACGTCACGGAAGCCGGATCCGGGAACATCGCCGAGCAACAGGAAGGCCGCCGGCGGCAGGGCCCATGACTGGTAGGCATTGTGCAGCCAGGTTCGGATCGCGAGCGTGTCCGCGCCTCCGATCTCGGCCGTCGTGAAGACGCCGGTCAGGATGCCCTGCTGCGTGCGCCAGGCTCGCAGCGAGTCGGCCCAGGCGACAAAGACCGAGTCGTCAGGCGTGATGATGACGTATTCGTATCCATCTTCGCTGCGCGGCCGATCGAACTCCGGCACCGGGAGCGAGGCGTAGTTGAGCAGGTGCTGCTGGAGAATCGGCTCCCAGTAGCGACTGCGCAACCGCGCTTCGCCGATGGCCCCGCCGCCGTCGAAGGCGATGCGCACCGTGAGCTGAGTGACGACGCGCAGTTCGCGCTGCACCGGATTGTACTGCAACGGCGAAAGCGCCACGGCAACCATGTCGACGCCGCGCAGCGACCGAATGTCAGAGAGTGAAACGGGTTCGGACGGAAAGAACGCGTCCTGCGCGTAGATCTCGGCATCGGGCGTGCGTTCCATTTCACCCGTCTCCGTCTCGACCGGAGTTTCTGCGGCCGGAGCCACGGTGATGTTCTCGATCCTCTGCGTCTCGATCGAGATGACCTCGATCCGCGCTTTGGCGCCGGCGGGAAGGGCGACGTAGCGACCCAGGCGGGGCAAGTCGGGCGCGCCCGGCCGACCGGGCAGCAATGCGCCCGGCATCGTCAACCGCCAGGCCGATGCCCCCACCCCGGGCACCGCTTCGGCTGCGAAGCGGGTCAGCCGAAACTGCAGCTCGACGCCATGGCGATCCTGCGCCCGGCAGGCGAGCCCGGTCTCGCCGCGCAGACCGGTCGCGAGCGACACCGTTGTCCGCTCGCCCGGCGTGAGCTGTTCCCAATCCCGGGATAGGCCGGAGGCCTCCGCGCCGGTCGTACTTAGGACGGACACCAAGAGGAAGCCCACGATCGGGCACTGGCTGCGCAAGGTGCGGCACATCGTCAGGTTCTCCTAGAATCGACACCAGGGTTTGCGGCGGGCCTACGTCTCGGCGCCCCAATCCGCTCAAGGTTCGCCGACTCGCTCCGCCTCCGAGATGGGTCGGAACGAGTTCGATGCACGTAGGCTACGGATGCTCTTCGGGTGCGCTCGAAGTCTGTTAATTGTACCCTCGCGTCAGACGGGAGTCCAGCGCGGGCGATCCCTGGCGCGGATCGACCACGTGGCGCAACCAACTGAGGGCAAATCGCTTAGGCCATGCCCCCGCAGCTCTGGGCGGTCGCGGGCTCGCGTCGCCTGGTCACCGCCGGTCCGCCCGCTATTCGATGTAGCCGAGTGAGCGCAAGTCTTCGCGGGTCTCCGCGTCAAGCTCGATCGTCTGGGTCGAATCCGGCGCACTCAGGCGCAGCCGCGCCAGGCGCGACGCGAGCATCTCGGCCAACCGCCGCGCCGTGGCCGGGTACTGCGAGTGGACATTGACGCGTTCGCCGGGGTCCTCGCTCAAACGGTAGAGCTCCTCGGGCCGCGGCGGTTGATCGCCATTGCGCGTGTTGCGGATGTACTTCCACTCGACGCCGCGGATCGCACGCAGCTCGAAAGGCCCGTAGTCCTCGAGAATCTCTTCGCAATAGACCCAGCGTGTCTCGTCGGGCTGCTGGCGCCCGATCGTCGGCCAGAGATCAACGCCATTGGGCACTCCCTCGATCGGCAGTCCGGCGTAGGCAAGAATCGTCGGGAGGATGTCGACATGACTCACGGGACCCGGCACCCGGACGCCCCGCGGGCCGATGCGGGGCAGCCGCAACGGTGATGGGAAGTACACAAGCAGCGGGACGTGGATCGACTCCTCGTAGAGGGCAGAATTGTGTCCCCAGTCGCGGTGTTCGAAGAACTCTTCGCCATGGTCGGAGGTGTAGACGAAGAGCGTGTTCTCGCGGGCCCCGATGCGTTCCAGCGCCCGCCAGAAACGCCCGATGCACGCATCCATGAACGCGATCTCGCCATCGTACTGCGCGATCAAGTTCTCGCGGGCGCGCGGATCGAACTCGGCGCCGTAGCGCCGCAACTGCATGAAGCTCGCCACGGGCAACTTCTCCCAATCCGGGTCGAAGCGCGTCTGGTACTCGGGTGGCGGCGCGTACGGGGCATGCGGATCGATCACGAAGAGGAACGCAAAGACCGGGGCTTGGCTCGCGCGGCTGAGGTACCAGTGCAGATAGGTCGCGAAGACTTCTTCGGCTTCGATCTCCCAGCCGCCCTTCTCGTTGTAGACATCATAGCCTCGAGCGAATCCCTGGCGCCCTTTCAGATGAGGATTGGTCGTATGTCCGTAGGTGTCATAGCCGGCCGCCTCCATGTGCTGGCTGATCAAGCGCACACTGTCCGCGAGAACATTCGAGTGCCCGGCCATCCCGTGCTGCGTCGGAAAGAGCGCACTCAGGATCGAGGGGGTCGAGACGATTGTGCTCGATCCGGCCGAGAGCATGGTCTCCCAAACGACACCCTCGGCTGCGATCGCCTCCAGCTCGGGCGCCGTCGGCCGCTCGTAGCCGTAGAGAGACAGATGATCTGCGCGCGTGGCATCGCTGACGAGCAGGACGACATCGCAGGGTGCGCGCGTATTCCACCGGGCGAAACCGACCGCCAGCAGCGCAAGCCCCAGCGCGCCAAGCAGCAATCCCGCGCCACCGAGCGGGCGACGGCCGAGACCGCGCACGAGCAGCCCGACGATCAAGCCGGCGACGCCCCCTCCCACCAGGTGCGAGGCAAGCAAGCGCGTCCAATCGCCCGCCGCCAGGCGCCCGTACGCCAACCCGTGCAGTTCGAGCCCCAGGGCGGCCAACCCGGCCAATGCGCCCATGACGAGCAGGGCGAGCCATCGCGTCACCATCGTGTCGTTGTCTCCCGTTGCCGGTTTCGGGCAAGAAAGCCGCGTGCGCAGCCGATCCTAACCTCTTGAGGGTGCCGCACGCCGCACGGCCACTTCAACCGCTTGCTTGTGGAATCGCGATCTGCGGCGTGTCGCAGCTACCCCTTGCGGGCATGAGCGTTGCGGGGACGCGGGCCGGGGCCGAGCGCGAGGCGGAGCGCGACGCCTGGCGCCGGGGAGAGTACGGCGCCCGATCGAACCCCCCGGCAGCCGGTTGCGAAACCGGCAACCGGCACGTCCGACGAGCGTTGCACGAGTACGCCAGGAATCCTCGCTCCACAACCAGGAGATGAAGATGGTGAGATGCGAACTGCTCAGTCGAGTCGGCGATCGCCTCGGCCTGGTGCTGCTGCTGGCGGCTCTACTCGGAGCCGGCTGCTCGGGTGGCAGCTCGACGAATCCCGGCGACGGAGACGACAATCCGCTCGGCACGGCCCAGTACGAGCTGCTCGGATACTTCGGCGGTGATGTCGCCCCCGGCGGGTTCGGGCTCTACGTGACTCGCCTCGATCCGGCCTGCGCCTCCGCCAAGGGCGCCCAGATCGAGCTCAATGGCGCCGAGGTCGGGTTGCGCGAGGTCGTCAGCACCGATGAGGACGCCTTCTACTCGATCCTATCTCTCGAGTATGAGTCTGGCATTCAGTATCAGATCGATGTCGGCCTCGGCGATCGAAGCGCCGCGTGTGCATTCACCGGCCTCGCCTACCCCCAGGTGACGATCACCGCTCCCGAGAGTGACGCCACATTCGTACCGGGGGAGTCGATCGAAGTGACCTGGAGCTACGACGAAGGGACGCCGAGCGCGATCTATGTCGCAGCGGGGCAGGATGCCGATCCAACGGCGGTCTCGGTCGAGCTTCCGGGGACGACAACGAGCTACACGATTCCAGGATCGATCACCAGTACCTGGACCGATCAGAACGATGCCGTCCTGATCACGGTCGACGAGGGCGAGGCGTTCTATCCGTTCACTGGAGATCTTGCCGGAGTCGGCAGCGGGGTGGCGACGGTCGGCTGGGGGGACGCCGCACTCGTCTACGCCGGAGAGCCGGAACCGGAGGTCGAATGGACGGTCACGGTCACGTTGAGCTCATCTGTACTGCCGGCCGACGGTGCTAGCAATACGCTGGTCGACGTCTACATCACCGACGATCAGGGTCGTCCACCCTCCAGCACCGAAGCGGTCACCTTCAGCTTGAATCCATCCAGCCGGGCATCCCTGCTGCAAACCGAGTGCGCCTGCCAGGGTGGCTATGCGTGGAACTACGTCACCGCGGGGCAGGAGGCGGGTACGGTAGAGGTCAGCGCGTCCTTCGACGGCGACAGCGGCCAGGCAACACTGACGCTGCAAGAGGCGATTCATACGATCACGGTCGGGTCGGGCGGCTATCCGACGATCGATTGGGATCCCGACTTGCCGATCTACGGCTTGCTGATCCATGAGACGCATGGCATGCTCGCGATCAAGTGGACCCTCGCCGCTTCGGGTCTGGCGGGGTTTGCGCCGCCGGTGACGTACGGCACGAAGCCATCCGGCACGACGCAGGTCTACCCGCTGCTCAATGCGGCCCCGGCGGCGCTCGAAGCGGGAACGTCGTATCGGATCGGTCTGGTCGACGCCCAGATGGACACGACCTATCACACCTTTACGCATTGAGTCGACGCATTGAGTCCGGTACCCATTGAGTCTGGTACCCATTGAGTCCGGCGGGCGTGGGGCACCCGCTCCGCGCCGGCTGCGATTCGTCGGTGCCCGAAGGCGTCGGGCATTGCTCCCGCGGCCGCCTCTGGCATCCGGCCTGGCGTAAGGAGATGGGCACGGCCCCGGGGGAGACGACCGCGCGATGGCTCGCATTCTCGTCGTCAAACACCTCTTCCCCTACCCGCCCAACCAGGGCACGCGGCGCGTCTCGCTCGGCCTGCTTCGGGATCTGGCTCCCGCCCACGACGTCGTCTACCTGTGCCAGCGCGAACATCCAGCCGAGAAACGACTCATTCCCGAGATCGAGGCCCTGGGCGTGCGCGTCGTCGCACCGCTGATGCCAAACCACCTCTCGCCCGCGCACCGACTGCTCTATAAACTCAAGAACCGCACGCTGGCGCGACTGCGCCATGTGCCCGAGGTCTCGCTCTACTGGTCGAATGCAACCCTGCGCCGTCACATGCGCAAGATCGGGAGGGAGTTCCATCCGGAATTGACCTTGATCGAGAATTGGGAGACCTATCCCCTGCGCCGCTGCGTGACCGGCGGTGTCGCCGCCATGCTCGCTCACGATGCGGCGTATCAGATCCTCGAGCGCTCGGTCGCGGCCACCGACGATCCGGCCGAACGCACGCGGCGCGCGGCACGTCTCGCCCGCGAAAAGGAGCTCGAGATCGACGCCTGGGCGCGCTACGACGGCGTCTTGACCCTGACCGAACAAGACCGCGTCAAGGTCGAGCAGGAATTGCAGAGGCGCGGGTACGATCGGTGCGTACGCTGCCTCCCGGTGCCGGTGGCGGACGAGTTCTTCGCCTTTCCTCGACCGGCGCAGCCGGCGGCGCGGATCGGCTTCCTCGGGACGTTTCGGGCGGACTTCAATCGCGACGCGCTGCGCTTCCTGATCGATGAGGTCTGGCCGGGCGTACGCGCGCGGCTGCCGCAGGCGACGCTGACGATTGCCGGCAACGGTCACGCCGGCGCCCTGCGCGCCGATGCCGAGGCGGCCGGCGCCCGTTGGCTGGGATTCGTCGATGAGTTGGCCGACTTTTTCGGCGCGATCGATCTGCTCGTCGTTCCGCTGCGCTACGCGGGCGGCATCCGGATCCGGATTCTCGAAGCGCTGGCGGCGGGCGTGGCAACCGTCGCGACACCGATTGCCGCCGCCGGCCTCGGCCTGACACATCGGGAAGAAATCCGCATCGCCGAGGGCGCAAAGCAACTGGCCGAAGAGATCGCCGCCGTCCTCGCCCGCCCCGAAGAGGTGCGAGCGCTGGGCGCACGCGGCCGCGCCTGGTGCCAGGCGCACCACAGCGTATCCGCGCTACGCCCCCAGCGCCTGGCGGCGATCGACGATCTGCTGGCCCTCAGCACCGACACCCGCCCCTAGCACGGCGCAGCACTGGCGGGAACACGCCAATCCCGGCCTCATCTGCCCACTCGTCTTGCACTTGCTGAGAAGCTCCCCGACCAACGGACCGATAAGGAACGCAAGGGGAGATAGAGGCGATGGACTACAACACCGATGTCCTCGATCTGATCGGCAAGACGCCACTGATCAAACTGACGCGCATGACCGACATGGGGCTCTACGCCAAGGCCGAGTTCCTCAACCCGGGCGGGAGCATCAAGGACCGCGTCGCCAAGCACATCATCTTTGAAGCCGAGCGCAGCGGGGAACTCCAGCCCGGGATGCCGATCGTCGAGGCGACGAGCGGCAACACGGGGATCGGCGTGACTCTGGTCGGCGTGCAGCGCGGGCATCCGGTCACGATCGTCATGCCCGAGAACATGAGCGAGGAGCGCAAGAAGATCATCCGCGCGCTCGGCGCCGAACTTGTGCTCACGCCCGCCGAGGGACTGCTCGCGGGCGCCGTCAAGAAGGCGGACGAGATCGCGGCACGCGTCGGCGGGTGGCGCGTTCACCAATTCCACAATCCCCTGAATCCCGAAACCCACTACCTCTTCACCGGCCCCGAGATCTCCGATCAGCTCGATGCCCAGGTGCACGCTTTCGTCGCCGGAGTCGGCAGCGGCGGAACCGTTGGCGGCGTCGCGCGCCATCTGAAGGAGCGCAGTCCGAGCGTGCGCGTGATCGCCGTCGAGCCGAAGCATACCGCCGCGCTGCTGCGCCAGGAGCCAGGCCTACATGCGATCCAGGGCATCGGCGACGGCTTCGTGCCGGCCTGCCTCGACACGCAGCTGATCGACGACTTGATCACGGTCAGCGACGAAGACGCCATCGCCACCACGCGCGAGCTGGCGCAGAAGCAGGGACTACTGGTCGGCACATCGTCCGGGGCCAACGTCTGGGCCGCCGCCTTCGTCGCGCGGGCACTGGGGCCGACGCACAATGTGGTGACGGTCTTGCCCGACCGGGCCGAGCGCTACTTCAGCACGGCTCTGATCTGATCGTTGTGGATCCATATCTGCTGATTCGACGGCACAACCTCTCTTCCGCCAGAAAGTTGGCCAGGGGCCAACCCTCAGCGGCGGAGCGGACTGGGGACCTCGGAGCGCATTGAACCCTCCCTGCCGACCCGCCTTCGCGCCCCGACTCGAGCTAGATTCGGCCAACCGGCACCATCGCATCCAGTTGGACCCTCTGATCAGCAGGAATCCATCCACAAGCCAGGGGATTGACGGGAGGGTGTCGGGCATGATAATCTACTAATTCACTCAACATACTGCACACCACGCACCGCACCCGCCCTCATCTTGCGGGTTCTCGATCTCACGGAGGCTTCGTGCGACATCTCAGGCTACGCATCCTCGTCGGTCTCGCGTGCTGCGCGCTGGTCCTGCTGAGCAGCGGCGCCGAGGCAGGTGCGCCGCGCGTGGTCTTGGCCGACAACATCAATGCGACCTGGTGTCCGAACTGCCCGTGGGCCCGCTGCGCCCTCGAGCTGTTGGCCGAGGAGTTTCCGGACCAACTGCTGATTGCCGAGCACCATCACAACGATGCCCTCGCCACGCCCTGGACCGAGGCGCGCAAGGCCTTCTACGACATCTCCGGTCTGCCGCTGGTGATGATCGACGGCGTCTTTCCCTACATCGGCGCCTCGTCGTGCGAGTTCACGGCGAGCCGTTACCGCACCGGCATTGAACTGCGTCTCGCGCTCGATGGCGGGACGAGCCCGGTGCGGATCGAAGGCTTCCATCGCCTCGTGCCGGCCGCGGATGCCGTGGCGGCGACGGCGACCTTGCGGCTCGAGGATGCCGTGGCGCCCGAGGATCTCGAGCACCTCGAGGCCTTCCTGCTCTTGCTCGAAGACGAGGTCGAATACGGCGGCCACACCTACCACCACGTCACGCGGGCGGCGCACGCCGAAGCGGTCGAGCTCAACGCGCCGGGCGACCTCGTCACGGTTTCGGCCGAACTGACGCTCAGCGAGGTTGGCGACCCGAGTCAGATCGACGTGATCGCGTTTCTGCAGCGCGTTGTCGACCCGAAGGAGGTGCTGCAGGCTGCGCGTCTCTCGCGTCTCGCCGACATCCCTTCAGATGACGTGGATCCAGGCCACGGTGCCGGCGTACGGCTGGCGCGCGTGGGGCCGAACCCCTTCCTCCCCGCGACCGGAACACCGCTGTCGATCGAGCTCGAGCGAGAGGGCGACACCGTACCGGCGCGCTTCCAGCTCGACCTGCTCGATGCGACCGGCCGGGCGCGCGTCCGTCTCTACCAGGGCACCCCGTCCGCCGGACAGACGACGATCACGTGGGCCGGAAGCGGCGGCCTTCGCGACCGTCTGCCGGCCGGCGTCTACTTCCTCCGCTTCCAGGGCGGCGGCCAGGCGCAGGCACGAACGCTGATCATCGCGCGTTGACCTTGCGCCATCCGCGCGACTCGTACGCCACGCTCGACTCCGCTGCCGTTGCCGCAGCCGCTGTCCTCTCCGCAAACCTCGGCGCTCGCGGCGGGATTGCATTCGCGCCGGTCCATGCTAGACTGCCGCCGCGTTGGCAACGGGCTCGCAGTACAGCTGACGAGCGCTGCGTGGGCGTTCGAAGGAGGTCGGCGGTGAAGTGCCCCGCCTGCCAAGAGCCGCTCATCGTCATCGAGCGCGAGGGCATCGAGGTCGACTGGTGCGCGGCCTGCGGTGGCATCTGGTTCGATGCGGGAGAGCTGGAACTGCTGGCCGAAGCGGCGGGCCGCGATTTCGTGCTCGCCTTTCGCCAAACCTCACCCGGCCGCGCCGGAGCGTCTCGTCCGCGCCGCTGTCCCCGCTGCGCAAAGCGGTTGGAGCCACGTGCCCTGGCTCAAGAGCCGCCGACCGAGCTCGATCTCTGCCCGCGCGGGCACGGGATCTGGCTCGACCGAGGCGAGCTCGGTGCCACGCTGCGGGGCATGCAGACCGCTGCCGGCGCCCCGGATGCCGGGTGCGTCGCCGAGTTTCTGGGCGAGACGTTCGATGCGCCGGTGAAGAGGCAACCCTCACCCGATCCCAAGGCGAGAAGAGAAACAGGGAATGGCAAGCGATAGGAGACTGCCATGATCATTCTGCTCGTGGTCGTGATCGCCGTGCTGGCGCTCGCAATCCTCTGGGTCGCCGGCGCCTACAACACGCTCGTGCGTACGCGCAACGACATGCGCAATGCCTGGAGTCAAATCGATGTTCAGCTCAAACGCCGCTACGACTTGATTCCCAACCTGGTCGAGACGGTCAAGGGCTATGCGAAGCATGAACGCGAAACGCTCGATGCGGTCATCCGGGCCCGCCAACAGGCGATCAACGTCACCGCGGACGACGTACAGCAGAAGGCCGCCGCCGAGAACATGCTCTCGCAGACACTGCGCTCGCTGTTCGCGCTCGCTGAGAGCTACCCCGATCTGAAGGCGAATCAGAACTACCTGGCTTTGCAGGAGGAACTGACCTCGACTGAGAACAAGATCGGCTTCGCCCGCCAGTACTACAACGACGCGGTGATGCGGTTGAACAACAAGATCGAGATGTTCCCGTCGAATATCATCGCCAACATGTTCAATTTCTCTGCCGGGCAGTTCTTTGAGGTCGAAGAAGCGACGCAGCGCGAGGCGCCGAAGGTCGAGTTCTAGCCTCGACCGGCACTCACCGCCTGCGAACAGGCAATCGAGATGTGGGAACTCGTTCGCGCCAATCAACGCCGCTCGACGATGCTTGTCATCGCGATGGCCTTCGTGCTCGCCGCACTCGGCTATGCGATCGGCCATCTCTTCCTTTCCGGTGAAGGCTGGTCGGGTCTCGCTTTGGCGGTCATTCTCTGGGCGGTCCTCGCCGCCGTGACCTATGCCAGCGGCGACTCAATCGTCCTTGCCCTCTCACGCGCGCGCCGCATCGAGAAACAGCATCATCCGGTGCTCTACAACATCGTCGAGGAAATGACGATCGCCGCTGGTTTGCCGCAGATGCCGGCGATCTACATCATCGACGATCCGGCGCCGAACGCCTTTGCCACCGGGCGCACACCGCAGAAGGCCGCCGTCGCCGTCACCGCCGGTTTGCTCGAGACGCTCTCGCGCGACGAGCTGCAGGGCGTCATCGCCCACGAACTGGCGCACATCAAGAATCGCGATGTGCTCTACATGACGACCCTGACCGTGATGGTCGGTACGATCGTGATCCTCGCCGCCGTGGCGCGGCACATGATCTGGTTCGGAGGCGGTCGCCGCCGTACATCGCGGCGCAGTGGCGGGGGCGGACAGGCGGAAGTCTTCATCGCGATCGCCGCGGTCGTGCTCATGATCCTCGCCCCGTTGATCGCGCGCCTGCTCTACTTCGCCGCCTCGCGGCGGCGTGAATACGTCGCTGACGGTTGTGCCGCGCTCTTCACGCGCTACCCGGAAGGACTCGCCTCGGCGCTCGAGAAAATCAGCCGCACGACGCGCAGCAAGCTCGCTGCAGCCAACGAGGCGACGGCGCCGATGTACCTCGTCAATCCGCTCAAGGTCTCCAAGGCGGGACTTGCCAATCTGAGCGCCACGCATCCGCCGATCGAGGAGCGCATTCGCATCCTGCGCTCCATGGGCGGCGAAGCGGGTTTGAGCCGTTACGACAGCGCCTATCGCCAGATTACCGGTCGCGCGGTCGGCGTCGTCCCCGCCAGCCACCGCGACGGACAAGTAACGCGCGCGCGCGCGGCGGCGCGCCGCGAAGAAGCCGACCGGCGCCAGCGCGTGCGCCAGGCGACGGATGCGCTCTGGCAACTGAACGACTTCATCTTCGTGCCGTGCGCCTGCGGCACGAAGCTCAAGGTCCCGCCCGAGTTGCGCGGCCGGAGCCTCGCCTGCCCGCACTGCGGCCGGGAGCACGCGATCCAGTGAGCGTCCAGTCCCTCGAGCGTGAGCTCTTCGTACCGCAGCCGATCGAAGAGGTCTTCGCCTTCTTCGCCGATGCCGCCAATCTGGAGCGGATCACGCCGGCGCACCTGCGCTTTGAGATTTTGACCCCGCTGCCGATCACGATGCGGGCGGGAACGCTGATCGACTACCGTCTGCGCTTGATGGGACTCGCCTTCCACTGGCGCACACGCATCGACCTCTGGGATCCACCCCACCGATTCATCGACACGCAGCTGCGTGGGCCCTACCGCGAATGGGTCCACACGCACAGCTTCGCTCGGGAAGGAAGGGGAACGCGCATGCGCGACGCCGTGCACTACCAGCTGCCCCTGGCCCCCTGGAGCGATCTCGCCCTGCCCTGGGTGCGGCGCCGGGTGAGGCAGATCTTCGACCATCGTGCGCGCGTGATCGCCGCGCTCTTCGACGCCACGCCGTAGCCGCCGCGCGGGTGTCAGTCGAGCAGCAGCTTGACGATCGCCGCCACGGCCGCAATGACGACGAAGACACGCACCCAGCGTGAGCCCTTGGCGATCACGAGGCGCGCACCGAGCACCCCCCCGGTCATCGAGCCGACGGCCAGCGCGAGACCGGTGCCCCACTGCACCTGCCCCGCTTGAGCGAAGGTAATCAGGGCCGCGGCGGTGAAGCAGAAGGCGAGGGCGAACTTGAGGGCATTGCCGTGCACGACGTCGAAGCCTCCGGCGAGCACGAAGGTGCTGATCAGAAGCACCCCGAGGCCGGCCTGCAGGAAGCCGCCGTAGACGCCCATCAGGAAAAAGACCGGATAGAGGGCGGGGCGGATGCGCCCGATCGCATTCTCGCGGGCCCAGCGCTTGGGATCGATGAAGACGGTCGTCGCCATGATCGCAAAGAGAATCGCCGCCGCCTTGCGAAAGAGCGTCTCATCGACGTGCGCCGCCAGGTAGGCGCCGAGGAACGAGCCGAGCACGGTCGGGATCGCAACCGCCGGCAAACGGTTCCAGGGCACGAGCCCGTGCCGCTGATACGTGGTCACCCCCGCTGCGCATTGCAGCATGATCGAGACTCGGTTGGTGGCATTGGCGACCTGCGGCGGCAGGCCGAACCAGAGCAGCAAGGGCAACGTGACGAAAGAACCACCGCCTGCCAGCGCGTTGATGATCCCGCACAGCACGCCGCCGGCGATCAGAATCGGGTACTCCCACAGTTCCACCCGCTCGCTCCTCCTCGCACGGCGGCGCAGCGGCGATCGGCGTACGATGCCCCCGCGACGCGCTCCCCGTTACGACGCCTCCCATGCGCGGTAGACTTCCTTGGGAGGATTGAAGTAGCCAAAGCGCAACCCGGGCTGCCGCGCCCGGAGCGCGCGGCAGAATGCATCGAGCCCGACCCCGGGGCCATAGGCGCCCGCCGGCATCGCCGCGCGATAGACCTCGGGGTCGATGTTCAAGTTGCGCAACTGCACCATGCCGATGTCGTGGGCAGCGATCAACTCCCCGAGGGCGTCGATCTCCGCCTCGCGGTCGGTAACGCCCGGGAAGTAGAGCAGGTTGAGGCTCACGAAGCGACCGCGTTCTCGCATCGCCGCGATGGCGGCAACGACATCGGCGAAACCGTAGTCTTGCGGCCGGTAGTAGGCTTCGTAGACCGCCGCTTGGGCGCTGTTGAGGCTCACGCGCAGGCTGTCCAGACCGCCGGCGGCGAGCTCGCCGACGAGTCCCGGCCGGCTGGCGTTGCTGTTCAGATGCACCGTTCCCTCGGCGGTCGCGTCACGAATGCGACGCACTGCCTCCCGCAACAGCTCCGCCATCAGCAGCGGCTCGCCCTCGCAGCCCTGCCCGAAACTGACGACCGCGCGGGCGACGCGGGCGATGTGGCCCAGGGCGACGGCGGCGACGTCGGCGGCGCTCGGCGGACGGCCGAGGCGTTCGTGCGCCGCCTTGAAGGTTCCATCCGGCTGCAGGCTGATGCAGCCGAGGCAGCGGGCGTTGCAGACGGTACTGATCGGCAGCGGCGCTTCGTGGCGATCGAGGAAGAAATTCTGCGCGGCGCGGCACTCGTACTCGAGGGCGCAGCGCTCGAGCTGCACGAGCAGCGTGTTCTTGGGCTCGGCTTGCCGGCGTGCGGCCACGCGCCGCGCGATCCGCGCGCGATCGAATCGCCAGGGATCCTGGCGGCGATCGGGATCGACGCGCCGCGCCGCCGCCCAGTAGCGCCCGCCGGCAAAGCCAACGGCGGCGTAGGAGAAGAGCGGTAGAAGGGGCGCCTCGGCTCGCCGTTCGGCGGCGACCAGATGGGTGGCGGTGTGGGCCGGGGCGAGAAAGGCGGCGACGGCGTGAGCGGGCGCGCCGCGCTCGTCGCGCGGCAGTGCGACCGGCGCGCGCGAGTCGGGATCGATTCCGATCGGCACGCGACCGGGGAGGAAAAAGAGGTCGCTGCCCCGCGGCAGAGGGATCGGGCGGACCTCTTCGAGCGGGGTCGCCTCGCCCCCATCGACTGCCGCTGCAAGAAGATAAGGGTGGTCCCGGATCGTGCCGGCATCGTCGGCAAAGAGCAGGAGCGGGTGGCATGATCCGTCTCCGGCGCGGGCCCTGCCACCCCGCGCTCGCCCGCGTTGTCCCGCTCGATGTGCCTGAGATTTCGACATGGCGCCCCCCGCCGGGTGGCTGGCGGCCTCCCCCTCGGACCGCCTCGCATGGCAAACCAGAGGCCGGCATGATACAATGTCTGCAGGTCTGCGTCCCCGTTCGGCCAAGGCAGGTCGTCCCGTTTGGGATGCAATTGAATTGCAACACCAAGGAGACCATCATGCGCGGTATTCCCCTGTTCTTGGCCGGTACGCGTCTCGGCCTGCTGCTGGCTCTGGTCACCGGTATGCTGCTGGCGACGCAAGCCCCGCTGGCGATCGCCGAGGATTCGGCTTGGAGTCATGACGCGGAGCTGAGCGAGATCCGCGAGATGATCGCGGAGCAGGGACTCGACTGGACGGCGGGCGAAACCGACGTCAGCCACTACACGCCGGAGCAGAAGGCGGGCATGCTTGGTGCTTTGCCGACCCCGGAATGGCGGCAAGCGAAGGTGCCGACCTTTATCCAACCGCTCCCGTCGCGCGACCTGCCGAGCTCCTTTGACTGGCGCGACTACAACGGCATGACTTCAGCCAAGTCGCAGGGCGACTGCGGCTCCTGCTGGGCCTTCGCCGCCGTCGGTGTGCTCGAGGCGGTCCATCGCATCGAGACCGGTGAGATCATCAACATCGCCGAGCAGCAGTGCCTCGTCTGCAACGAGGACGGCGGCAGCTGCAGCGGCGGATGGCACGTCTCCTGCTTCGACCTTTTCATGCAGTTCGGCGCGGTCGAGGAGACCTGCATGCCCTACACCGGGGATGACACCGACCGCTGCATTCAGGACGAGTGCGACGGGCGCGCCCGTGTCGATGGGCAGTTCCACGTCAACAACAACGAGACGCTGCTCAAGACGGCGATCATGAATGGCCCGCTCGCGGTCTCGATCTGTGCCACCGACGCGATGTTCTATTACACTGGCGGATGCTACGCGGGACCGAACAGCTCGACCAATCATGCCGTCGTGCTCTGTGGCTGGGACGACAACGCGTGCAGCGGCTACGGCGCCTGGCTGATCAAGAACAGCTGGGGCTGGACCTGGGGCGACAACGGCTTCGGCTGGATCAAGTTCGGGACCTGTTCGATCAATTCGGGCGGCGGTGACGGCGTCTACTATACACCGTTCCCGCGCGAGATGATCGCCTACGCGAGCCATGAAGTCCTCGACGACGGTCGCAACGGCAGCCTCGATCCGGGCGAGACGGCTCCGGTCGCGGTCACGGTGCGCAACTACGGCCGTGCCACGGCCAGCAACATCAGCGCGACGCTGACCTCGCTCACGCCGGGCGTCACCGTGACGGATGACACGGCAACCTTCGCCAATACGGCGAGCTGGGCCGAGACGACCTCCGACGACCCCCATTTCACCGTCGCCGTCGAGTCGTGGGTCCCGGGCGGCACGCTGATCGAGTTCCAGTTGATCGGTACGACCTCGTCCAGCGCGGACACGACCTACTTCACCGACTTCGTCTCTCCGGTGACCGTGATCTACGCCAACGACTTCGAGACCGAAGCCGACGGCTGGGTCAGCAGCGGCCGCTGGAACGATTGGCGCTGGGCGGACGCGGCCGGCTACTCCGGCCACATCGACCCGAAGGGCGCAGCCTCCGGAACCAAGATGTGGGGCAACGACCTCAACGAACCCGGCAATGAGTGGGACGTGCTTCATCCCAACGCGGCCACGCCGAAGCTCGAATCCCCCTCGTTCGACTGCAGCACGGCGAACGGCGTGCACTTGCTCTTCAATCGCTGGCTGTCGGTGGAAGAGGGCATCTGGGATCACGCCGTCGTCACCGTCAACGGGGTCGAAGTTTGGCGCAACCAGGACAACGGCCACCACATCGACAACTACTGGTATCCGGAGTGCATCGACATCTCCGACATCGCCGACAACGTTGGCGACGTGAGCGTGCGCTTCGAGCTCGTCTCGGACGAGTACGTCCACTTCGGCGGTTGGAACGTCGACGACTTCCAGATCGTCGCCACGAGCGCGGGCGGCGCCGCGGTCGAGGACCAGGGTCCCGCTCCGCGAATCCTGGATGTCGAGAGCCATCCGAATCCGTTCGTCCCGCTGACGCAGGTGCGCCTGGCGATGCCGAACAACGTCGAGCAGGCTTCGGTGCGCATCTTCGACAGCAGCGGCCGCCTGGTGCGCACATTGCACGACGGCCCGCTGAGCGCCGGCATGCACATGCTTAGCTGGAACGGTGCGGACGAAACGGGCGCCGCGCTGCCGGCAGGAACCTACTACTGCCGCGCGCGCGCGGCCGGGCAGAGTTCGACGCAGAAGCTCGTGCGCCTCGACTAGATGAGAAACGGGCGTGCGGGCGCACGTCCCAAGCAGATACGAGAACGGGCCCGGCAGTGACACTGCCGGGCCCGTTGGTTTTGCGTGCCGGAGAGGAGCCCGCGGCGCTGGCTCGCTGCAGTTCCTCAGACGTTCGTCGCGGACCCTCGAGCTGTGCGAATCGCGGGCATGCAGCGCCTGCGTTTCCGCCGGCGGGCCGCATCAGCCGTTCCCACGATTCCTCTCGGATGTCTCTCTCCGGCTCAGGACCAGTGTAGTCCCGGGGCGTCAGCCGCGTCCAGTCGATCCTGTAAGCCAATACCCTACATGGGCTCCAGCCCCTCCAACCCCGCGGCCGGCGGGGGCGGCGGAGGAGTCAGGCGGCTCACGGCCCAGGTCAAGAAGAGCGAGCAGGCGAAGGCGGGCACGAGCTCGTAGAGACTGATCCCCCAGATCGCGGCGACGTGGGATTTCAGCCACAGCTTCCAGACGAGCGTGACGCCGAACCCACTCAGCATGCCCGCCAGCGCACCCCAGCGATTCAGGCGACGCCAGAAGAGCGCCAGGAGTAGCGGCGGCCCGAAGGCGGCACCGAGGCCCGACCAGGCGAAGAGCACAAACCAGAAGATCGCCCGCACCTCGCCCAGGGCCAGCAGCAGGGCCGCCAGTCCCACGCCGCACACGGTCGCGCGCGTGATCCAGGAGAGCGTGCGCTCCACGGTCGCCGGATTGAGGCGCCGGCGCAGCCCGAACCCACGGTCGATCAGATCGCGAGCGACGGCGGAGCTCACGACGAGTAGCTGGCTGTCGGCGGTCGACATCATGGCGCTGATGATCGCCGCCAGCAGAACACCGGCGATCGCCGGCGGCAGGAGCATCGTCGTCAGGTTGGGATAGGCCTGTTCCGGATCGACAAGCCCCGGCACAGCGACCCGGGCCGCCAGCCCCAGGACGACCGCCCCGTTCATCGCGAGGCACCCCCAGGCGATCGCAATCAAGCGCCCGCGCCGGATCGAGCGGCGCGAGCGCGCGGCCATGAAGCGCGCCAGAATCTGCGGCTGCCCCGGGTAGCCGAGCCCGATCCCGAGCAAGCCGATGATCCAGCCCAGGAGCGCCGCCCCTGCCGCGCCGCCGAAGGCGTCGCGCATGCGCGGCCCGGCCAGCATGCGCACGACCTTCTCGAACGTGTAGTCCGTCTCACCGACCGCCAACTGGTCACCCGGCGCGAGGACGACACGACCGTGCACCGGTTCGCCGTTGTGACGAATCGTGGTCGCGGCAGCGCGGTCGGCGGCCGGCCCCCCCGGCGCCACGACCAGCTCGAAGCGGACCTCACCCAAATCCTCGATCGCTGGCGGCACGGACGCCGGCGCTTGCGCTCCCCCGACGGCGGCCGGCTCCCAGCGCACGAGCTCGACGCCGGGCGCGAGTGGCACCGGCTCCCCCTCGACGCCGAAGGACTCGACGCCCGCTCCGACATGACGCGAGAAGACCGCTTCGACGCGCGGCGGCGTCTCGCCCAGGCGTTCCCAGAGCGCCCCGAAGCCACCCAGCGAGACGACCGTCACGATCGGCAACACGATTAGGCCGATCGCCATCAGAATCCCTTGCACGAGATCGGTCCAGGAGACGGCGCGAAAACCGCCGACCAGCGTGTAGAGCACCGTGATCAGCCCCCCCAAGAGGACGCCGTGCGCGTAGGTGATGCCGTATGAAGCGCCGAAAGCCTCCTGAAACGCCTTGCCCGTCGCCGTGAACTGCGCTGAAACGTAGAACATCAGGCAGAAGAGAATGATCAGGATCCCGGTCCCGCGCAGGAGCGGCCCGCGATCGCCGAGCCGCGCTTCGAAGAAGTCGGGCAGCGTGATCGCCCCCAGGCGCGCTGAATGCTGGCGCAACCGTGGTGCAACCAAGTACCAGTTGCAGAGGTAGCCGAGCATGCACCCGGCGACGGTCCAGATCGCCTTGGCGCCCCACATGTAGGCCTCGCCGACGAGTCCGAGCACGAGCCAGCCGCTCTCGCTGCTGGCGACGCTGCTGATCGACGTGACCCAGGCCCCCAAGCGCCGGTCAGCCAGGAAGTAGCCTTCCATCGTGCGCCCGTGGCGCGCGGCGACCGCGCCAACAACCAGCAGCAGAAGCAAGTAGACGAGAAAGACGATCGCCACCAGGCTCATCGTTGCTCCTCCTCACCCGCGTTCCGGCGCATCTCCCACGCGTAGCGCAGCGTCGCGAAGAGCATCAGGCCTAGGGGGAAAACAGTCAGCAGGAACCAGAAGCGTGGCTCGATCGGCAGCAGGGCCGCGATCAGAAAGAGCAGAGCCGGCAAGGCCAGGAAGATCAGCAACAAGCGCGCGAGGAACATCGGTCACCTCCGTTGCCGCGCCCGGGACGACGCCGCCGGCCGAGCCGAACGCCAGGGCATCCTCGGGCGTCCGTATGCTCGGCGCTTCCCGCGTTGCGATCAAGCCCCTACTCGACGCATCCGGCGAGACTTCCGTCCGTGCATCTGGTTTCCGATTCGCCTTTTGTGGTATGATTTAGCCATACGGTCCCGAATCCGGGGCTGCCTACAGGAGGGGCGCTCCAACGAGTATCGCCGCATCGCCACCGGCGGCTGGACCTCGTTGAGCGCAATCGCTCACCTAGGAGGAGGACAGCCGCATGCAATCCTCGGTCCGCGTCATGTTCGCCGGGTTCTTTGCGCTTACGTTGCTGGCGCTCAGCGCCGCCGCCGCGCCGGAAGCCGGAGAGGTCTATCGCTTCGACAACTCGACGACGCAGGCAGGCTTGGCGCTAACCCGCCAGTCGGCGACCGGCGTCGAGCTGCAGTTCGGGCTCGAGTCGTTCCGCATGAATCCGGTCACCGTTTCGGGCGAAACGATGCAGACGATCACCATGCCGGGCGTCATGCTGCCCAACGACGCCGGTGCGCCCAACCTTCCGGGCCTCGGTCGCTTCATCGCCCTGCCGGAGGGGGCCACCGCCCGCCTCGAGATCGTCTCGTCGCGCACGGAGGTCTTCCAGAACGTCGCCGTCGCTCCCGCTCCGCCGTTGCCGAAGGAGAACGACGACTCACCGCCGGTCTATGCCAAGGACACGGCGATCTATGAACGCGACGCCTTCTATCCGCAGAGTCCGGCGCTCCTGTCCGAGGTGCGCCAGCTGCGCGGCGTCGACGTCGTCACCGTCGGTGTCACGCCGTTCCAGTACAACCCGGTCACGCGCGAGCTCGTCGTCTACACCGATCTGCAGGTGCGCGTCGAGTTCGAGGGCGGCAACGGGCAGTTCGGCGAAGCGCGCCTGCGCAACCGCTACTGGGAGCCCCTGCTTCAAGACCACCTGCTGAATTACGAGATGCTGCCGGCGATCGACTTCAACGATCCGACGCGCAGCCGCACCGGCGCCGACTACATCATCATTTGCCCCGACGACCCGGACTTCATCGCCTGGGCCGACACGCTGCGCAACTGGCGCACGCTGCAGGGCATCACGACCGCCGTCTATACGACCAGCGACCTCGGCGGAACCTCTTCGACGGTGATCGAGAACTTCCTCAACGACGCGTACGGCACCTGGGACCCGGCGCCGGCCGCCTTCCTGCTCCTGGGTGACTATCCGAGCTCGGGCGATGGGCGCGACAGCGGCATCACCTCGCCGTTCTGGAACAGCTACTGCGTCTCCGACAACATCTACGCCGACGTCGACGGCGACGACCTGCCGGAGATGGCGCACGCGCGCATCACCGCGCGCAATGCCGCCGAGCTGGAGACGATGATCAACAAGATGCTCAGCTACGAGCGCGAGCCTTACACCGATCCGGGTTTCTACGCCCGTCCGGTCATCGCCGGCGGCTGGCAGACCGAGCGCTGGTTCATCCTCTGCTGCGAGATCTGCCTCGGCTTCCAGCAGAACGTGCTCGGCAAGACGCCGACGCGCGAATACGCGATCTACTCAGGCACCCCGGGGACGAGCTGGTCGACGAACCAGAACACCTACATGCTGCTCGACTACTTCGGGCCCGACGGCCTCGGCTACATCCCCTCGACGCCCGCCCACCTCACCGACTGGGGCGGCAATGCGACGCGCGTCAACAATGACCTGAACCTCGGCGCCTACATGATGCTGCACCGCGATCATGGCGGCGAGACAGGCTGGGGCGAGCCCGACTACGACAGCGGGGATCTCAACAATCTGACGAACGACATGTACCCGTTCGTCTTCAGCATCAACTGCCTGACCGGCAAGTACAACTGGGGCTCGGAGTGCTTCACCGAGAAGTTCCACCGCATCACGCACGGCGCGCTGGGCCTCACCGCGGCCTCCGAGGTCTCCTACTCGTTCGTCAATGACACCTATATCTTCGGCCTGATGGACAGCATGTGGCCCGAGTTCGATCCCGGTTACGGCGAGCGTCTGACCGGGGCCCGCGCTCTGCGCCCCGCCTTCGCCAACACCTCGGGCAAGTACTACCTCCAAGCGAGCAACTGGCCCTACAACCCGCAGCACAAGGTCTACACCGATCACCTCTTCCACCACCACGGCGACGCCTTCATGACGATGTACTCGGAGGTGCCGCAGGATCTGACCGTGATTCACGACGACGTGCTCTTCACCGACGTCGACATGTTCACGGTTCAGGCGGACGAGGGCAGCGTGATCGCGTTGACCGTCGATGGCGAGCTGATCGGTGTCGCGGGCGGCACCGGCCTGCCGCAGGACATCGCGATTGCGCCTCAGGTGGAGCCGGGTGAGCTGCGGATCACCGTCACCAAGGCGAACTACTTCCGCTACGACGAGCGCGTGGCGATCATCCCGCCCTCCGGAGCCTATGTCGTGGTTGGCGGCCAGACGATCGATGACGACCTCGAAGGCGACAGCGCGGGCAATGCCGACGGCGGCGCCGATGCGGGCGAGGCGCTGGAGATCCTCCTGTCGCTGCGCAACGTCGGCAGTGAAGATGCGACCAACGTCAGCGGCACGATCCGCACCGACGATCCGTATGTCACGATCGTCGACAGCGTCGAGACCTTCGGCCTGATTCGCCCGGACGAGAACGTCTTCTGCGCCGAGGACTTCGACGTGCTGATCGGACCGGACTGTCCGGACGGCCACACCTGCATGTTCGACATCGAGATCACGTCGGATGACCGGCTGGTCTGGATGAAGAGCTTCACCCTCGACGTTGAGGCGCCGGTGATCGAGTTCGTCGACTACGTGATCGACGACACGGCCGGCGGCGACGGCGATGGCCGCGTCGACCCGGGCGAGACGGTGCTCGTCACGCCCCAGTTCACCAACAGCGGGAGCGAAGACGCGACCAACCTCGAAGTGACGCTCGGCATCGACCACGAGAGCGTGACGATTCTGCAGGGGGTCGCGACGTTGGCATTCCTCGAGCCCGGCGCGCCGGCATATGTCGAGCAGCCGTTCCAGCTCGAAATCGCGGCCAACTGCCCCGATCCCGACATCGCCGTGGCGAGCATGGTGGTCACGGCCGACTGGGGCCAGCAGGCGGAGGCCGGGTTCGATCTTCCGATCGGCGGCTTCTTCGATGACATAGAGGCGGGCGCCGGCGGCTGGACGCATGCGGTCGTCACCCCCGACTTCGCCGACCAGTGGCACCTCTCGACCCAGCGCAACTACACGCCGGGCGGCAGCTACAGCTGGAAATTCGGCGACACCGGAACCGGAGACTACGCCAGCCTCGCCGACGGCGCGCTCGTCACCGAGCCGCTCAACCTGCGCGAGACGTGCTACCTGAAGTTCCGGCACTGGATGGATGCCGAGACGAGTAGCGCCTATCCGGAATACTGCTACGACGGCGGTATGGTCGAGATGTCGATCGACGGCGGCGAGTGGGTCCAGATCACGCCGACCGACGGCTACACCCACCTGATCCGGGCCGGCGGCACGCCGGGGCCCTGGCCGGCCGAGACGCCGGTCTTCTCCGGCCAGATCAACTGGAAGGAAGAGGTCTTCGAGATCACCGAGGAGTCGGGCGTCCTGGTGCAGTTCCGCTTCCGCTTCGGCTCCGACGGTGCCGTGACGGCCGAGGGCTGGTACCTCGATGAGGTCGAGTTCTTCGGCTCCGGCGTCCTCTTCTCCGATGTCGACGACGGCCAGCCGGTGGCACTCTTCCCGGCGGTCGCCCAGAACCAGCCGAACCCCTTCGGCCCCGAGACGACGATCCGCTTCCAGCTGCCCAAGCAGTCGCGGGTCCAGTTGCGCGTCTTCGACCCGAGCGGTCGACTGGTGCGTACGCTCGTCGATGGCCGGATCGGCGCCGGCGTGCACCAGACGGTCTGGGACGGTCGCAACCAGTACGGCCAACAGGTTGGATCGGGTATCTACTTCTACCGCTTCGACTTGGAAGACACGTCCGAGACGCGCAAGATGGTGCTGACGCGCTAGCGCAAGCGAGCCATCGAGCGCTCACGGAGCCGCTCCGCTGCTGGGCGCCCGGGCATCCCCCCGGGCGCCCAGTCGTTTCCTGCCTCTCCCCCGCCAGCTTTTTCTTCTCGCCGCGCCCCAAGCTGGAACTTCCCCGCCCGGCCCGTACTATAGCGAGGCTACCCTCGGCCCGACGTCGAGTGCGTGGCCTGAACGTGACGGTCCGCGCCGCCTGCGCTGCGTGCGCCAGCGACGCATACGCGCACCCGAGACGCCCCCGGCGTCGAGGGTGCTGGGAAGGAATTTCACCATGCAGTCTTTGCCTCTCCTGGCCCGCCGGCGTCCTCGCCCGCCTCGCCTGCGGCCCGCATCGCTGGCGTCGTTGACGCGGCACGCTCTGCGCGGCTCACTTGCCGTACTCGTCGCGCTCGGCCTCCTGCTCAGCTCCGCATGCTCGGGTGACCGTCAGGCTGCGGGCGACGGGAAGCAGGGGCGTGGGCGGCTCGAGGCGGTCGCCACGGTCGGCATGATCACCGACATCGTGCGTCAGATCGGCGGCGAGCACGTGTCCGTCATCGGCCTCATGGGCCCCGGTATCGACCCGCACCTCTACAAGGCGAGCGCCGGCGACGTCGCGCGCATGCAGCGAGCGGACATCATTTTCTACAACGGCCTGCACCTCGAGGGGGCGATGGCGGAGCTCTTCGAGCGCATGCGCGACCGCACGCGGACGGTCGCGGTCGCCGAGCGGATCCCGCCCGCGCGCCTCTTGAGTGATTCCTCGAGTCCCAAGATGCACGACCCGCATGTCTGGTTCGACGTCTCGCTCTGGCGCGAGGCGGCCCGCGCGGTCGAGGATGCGCTCGTCGCAGCCGACAGCCTGCATGCCGGCGACTACCGCCGCCATGCCGCCGAGCTGCAAGGCGCGCTCGCCGAGCTCGACCGCTATGTGCGTCAGCGCGCGCAGGAGCTCGCGCCGGAGCAGCGCGTGCTGATCACCGCGCACGACGCCTTCCACTACTTCGGACGCGCCTACGGCTTCGAGGTCCACGGACTGCAAGGCATCAGTACCGTGACCGAGGCGGGCACGTCCGACGTTCAGGAGCTGACCGACTTCATCGTTGCGCGGCGCGTGCCGGCGATCTTCGTCGAATCCTCGGTGCCGCCGCGTACGATCGAGGCGTTGCAGGCGGCCGTACGGGCGCGCGGCTTTGAAGTAGCGATCGGGGGCGAGCTCTTCTCGGACGCGATGGGAGACCCCGCCACGCCGGAGGGCAACTACATCGGGATGGTGCGTCACAACATCGATACGATCGTCGATGCCCTGGAGGGCAAGGCCGGCGAGTAGTCCTCGCCTGCCGCCGAGCGAGAAGGGAGCTGGGTATGTCCGCCGCGTTTGAGACGGCAACCCGTACTTGGGCGATCGACGTCGCTGACTTGACCGTCGCCTACCGCGACAAGCCGGTGCTGTGGGACGTCGACATGCAGATCCCGCCCGGCGTCTTGACCGCGATCGTCGGGCCCAACGGGGCGGGAAAGACGACGCTGATCAAGGCGATTCTCGGCCTCGTGCCGCCGACCGCAGGCCGCGTTCTCGTCCATGATCAGCCGTACGCCACGCAGCGCCGGCGGGTTGGCTACGTGCCGCAGCGGGGCAGCGTCGACTGGGACTTCCCGACGACCGTACTCGACGTCGTGCAGATGGGGCGCTACGGAGCGCTGGGCTGGCTTCGCCGCCCCGGCCGCCGGGATCGCGATCTGGCCCGCGAGGCGCTCGAGAAGGTCGACATGCTCGCCTTCGCGCAGCGCCAGATCAGCCAGCTCTCCGGCGGTCAGCAGCAGCGCGTCTTCCTGGCGCGGGCGCTCGTCCAGGATGCGGACATCTACTTGATGGACGAACCGTTCCAGGGAGTCGACGCCAAGACCGAACGCGCCATTATGGAGTTGCTGCGCGAGCTGCGTTCCGCCGGCAAGACGGTGCTCGTCGTGCACCACGACTTGCAGACCGTGCCCGAATACTTCGACTGGGTGATGCTGCTCAATGTGCGCCGCATCGCCTGCGGCCCGGTCGCCAGCGCGTTCAGCGAAGAGAATCTGCGCCGCGCCTACGGTGGCCGGATCGCGTTCCAGAGCCACCGAGCGGCCGCCCGCGCGACGCCTGCGCAGAGCGAGGATCTGGAGCGGGACGGGAAGGAAGCGGAGCAGGCGCAGCCTGCGCGCGAGACGGGGAATCCGGAGAGCGCACGATGACTCCGGGAGAGCTGCTGCACGATCTCGTCTTCGACTACACGCTACGCACCGTGGCGCTCGGCTCCGGCCTGCTCGGATTGGCGAGCGGAGTGCTCGGCTCCTTCGCCGTCTTGCGGCGACAGAGCCTCTTGGGCGACACCGTCTCACACACGGCGCTGCCCGGCATCGCCCTCGCCTTCCTGGTGACCGGCTCCAAGGCGCCGCTGGTCATGCTCCTCGGCGCGGCGCTTGCTGGCTGGATCGGGATGCTGCTCGTCCTGGCGATCATTCGCACAACGCGGCTAACGAGCGACAGCGCGTTTGGCATCACGCTCTCGGTCTTTTTCGGCTTCGGGCTCGTCCTGCTGACCTTCATTCAGAAGCAACCGAATGCCCGCCAAGCGGGACTGGAGAAGTTCCTCTTCGGTCAGGCGACGGCGCTGATGCAAGGGGATGTGATCGTCATGGCGATCACGAGCGCACTCCTACTTCTGCTCGTCGTGCTCTTCTTCAAGGAGTTCAAACTCATCGCCTTTGACTCCGACTACGGGGCGACGATCGGGTTTCCCGTGCGGGCGATCGATTTCGGTCTGACGAGCGCGATCGTCGTCGCGATCGTGCTCGGTCTGCAGACGGTCGGCGTCGTCTTGATGAGCGCGATGGTCGTCGCGCCGGCCGCGGCGGCGCGACAGTGGACCGACCGGCTGAGCCGGATGGTCCTCCTGGCGGCGCTCTTCGGCGCCCTCTCCGGCATCGCCGGGGCGGTGATCAGCAGCTCGACTGCGCGCCTGCCGACGGGACCCGTGATCGTCCTCTGCGCCAGTGCGCTCGTTCTCCTCTCCCTGACCCTGGCCCCCAATCGCGGACTGCTGTGGCAGCTCTGGCGCCGCCAGCGCAATCGGCGCCGGCTCGCCGTGACCGCTGTCTTGCTCGACCTCTACGAACTTGCCCTCCAGCACCGCGACCCCGCCCACCCGCATCCCGCGGCGACGCTGGCGGCGATGAGCTTTCGCCCGAGCAGTGTCCCGCGCAGTTTGGCGGCGCTGGCCGAACAGGGCTGGGTGGAGCGCCTGGCCGGCGTCCCCCTCGCGACGGGATCGCCGTCGCGGTCGGGGGCGCCGCCGGGGAGGGGATCCCGAGCGGCACCCGGCGCCCGCGGACCGGGCGCGGACCTCTGGCATCTCACGCCGATCGGCTGGCAGGAGGCGCGGCGTCGCGCCGCGGAGTTCGGAAGCGGTCCGCCGCGGGAACAGGCGGGAGCGGCCCGGGCGGACGGTGGCGACGAGCCGCCCCGGCCGGCTGGTCGCCCGGGAGCGCCGCGATGACCGCCGCCCAGTTCGAAATCCAGGCCGTCGCGTTGGTCGTCGCCGCGGCGTGTGCGCTGCCCGGCGTCTTCCTCGTACTCCGGCGTTCGGCGATGATGAGCGACGCGATCAGTCATGCGATTCTGTTCGGGATCGTGATCGGCTTCTTCCTCGTCCGCGATCTCGCCTCGCCGGTCCTGATCCTCGCCGCCGCCGCGACCGGTGTCCTGACCGTCACGCTCGTCGAGCTGCTGACCCAGTCGCGACTCGTGCGCGAAGACGCCGCAATCGGACTCGTCTTTCCGGCGCTCTTTAGCATCGGTGTGATCCTGATCGCCCGCTACGCGGGTAGCGTCCACCTCGACACCGACTCGGTGCTGCTCGGCGAGATCGCCTTCACGCCATTCGATCGCCTGACGCTGCTCGGCGTCGATGTTGGACCGCAGGCGCTGTGGGTGATGGCCGGGATCCTAGTGCTCTCGCTCGCGTTCATCCTGCTCTTCTACAAGGAGTTGAAGCTGGCGACGTTCGATGCCGGTCTCGCCGCGGCGATCGGTTTTTCCCCCGTCCTGATCCACTACGCCCTGATGAGTCTCGTCTCGCTGACCGCTGTCGGCGCGTTCGACGCGGTCGGATCGATCCTCGTCGTCGCCCTGATGATCGCTCCGCCGGCGGCCGCCTATCTCCTCACCGATCGCCTCGACCAGATGCTCTGGCTCAGTGTCGGCATCGGGGTCGTCGCGGCCGAGATTGGCTTCTGGTCCGCCTACCTGCTCGACGTTTCGATCGCCGGCGCAATGGCGACCGCGACCGGACTCTGCTTCGCCCTCGTCTACCTCTGGGCCCCCGGTCGCGGCCTGATCGCGAACCGGCGCCGCCAGGCGCGCCAGCGCTGGGAGTTCGCGGTGACGATGCTGCTCATCCACCTTTTCCACCACGAGGACCGACCCGAGGCGAGCGAAGAGAATCGCGAGGCGCATCTGACCGATCACATCGCCTGGACGCCGGACTTCGCGCGCCGCGTCGTCGCGCGGGCCGAGCAGCGCGACTTGCTCGCGCGTTCGGCGGGCGTCCTGCGACTGACCGCTGCCGGCCGGCGACAGGCGCAGCAGGCGATGCTGCGCTAGCCCGTGCTTCATGCTGAGCCAGACCGGGCTTGGATGCTGAGCCAGACCGGGCTTGGATGCTGAGCTAGACCGTACGTCGATGCTGCGCCGGGAGTCATGCTCCCCACACGGGACTCGCCACGCTTCCGAGCCCGCGCCAGATCGGCGGCGCCGTTGGCTCCTGCCTCTGGTTGCGCGCGCTGGCTGACCGACTAGATCACGAACTTGCCGTTGCGGTAGATCGTCTTCCCGTCGGCCGTGATCTCGCTGCCGCGCTTCAGGTCACAGACCATATCCCAGTGCAGCCCGCTCTTGTTCGTGCCGCCCGTCTCGCCGTAGGCATTGCCGACCGCGATGTGGCACGTGCCGCCAATCTTCTCGTCGAAAAGGATGTTCTTCGTGAAGCGCTTGATCTCGTAGTTGGTGCCGATCGCGAACTCGCCGATGAAGCGCGCCCCGCGGTCCATGTCGAGCATCGCCGTCAAGAACTCCCCGTTCTTGCCGGCCAGCTCGCGCACGACCTTGCCCTTCTTGAACCAGAGACGCACGTCTTCGACCTCGCGACCTTGCAGCACGGCGGGGAAGCTGTAGCGGATATGCCCTTCGGCACTCGTCTCGTGCGGAGCGGTGAAGACCTCGCCGTCGGGAAAGTTGTCTTCGCCGGCGCAATTGATCCACTTGCGCCCACCAACGCGCAGACGCAGATCGGTGCCCTCGGCCCGCAGGTGGATCTGATCGACCTTCTCGAGCGCGCGGCACAGGCGCGCCTGCTCCGCACGCACCTTCTTCCAGTGCTTGACCGGGTCACCGCGGTGAACGTGCCCCGCCTTGTAGACGAACTCCTCGTAGTCGCGCAGCGACATGTTCGCCTCCTGCGCGTCGGCGAGGGTCGGAAACTGCGTGCCGCACCAGCTCAGGCTGCCGGCCGTGACACGCTTCTGGAAGATCTGCATCACGCGGTGGCGAGCCTTGTGGGCGATTGCCTGACGGCCCGGATCGATCCCGGCAAGGTAGCGCGTATTGCTGCTGCCCCAGATGCCGAGATAGGCGTCGATCTTGCGGAACTCGTAGGCGCGGTGGGGCGGCAGGTAGCGGAGCTGGCGCTCGGAGCCCCCGCGCAGCATCGCCTCCTCCGCATTCGGTACGCGTACCTCGATGTAGGGGTAGGCGCCGACAGCGACCGCTTCGACGTAGGCCGCTTCGATCAACGGCAGTGCGGCAACCTCGCCGGTAATCTTGAGTAGCTGATCACGCTTCAGGCCGAGCGAGTAGTGGATCAAGACCTGGGCCAGCTTGGTGACGCGGGGATCGGTCATCGCGTGCTCCTCGGTTGTGACCGCGCCGCGTCAGGCGGGCCCGCCCGTCGGGCCGGCGCTGGCGGCTCACGGTCTGCGGTCTCAGCCCAGACACGTGCGCCCACCTCGAACGCGGGGCGAGCCGCTTCCGGGCCTGCGGATGAGGTCGCTCCCGGTCCAGCGGATGAAGCCGCTAGGCTTGATCTTCGGGAGGCGTACGCGGGATCGTAGCCTCCCCGCCCTTGGGCTTCAAGCGACCCGTGCGTTGGAGCTCGCGTCGCAGAAGAAACTCGATCTGACCGTTCAGACTGCGCAGTTCGTCATCCGCCCAACAGCGCAGCGCCGCGAGCATGCGCGGGTCCAAACGAAGTAGAAACGCCTTTCTCTGCAAAACAAATCTCGACTAGTGGTGAAGGGTCCCCGTGTTGACGACCGGCTGCGTGTGGCGGTCGCTGCACAGCACGACGAGCAGATTGCTGACCATCGCCGCCTTGCGTTCCTCGTCAAGGGCGACGACCTCTTTCTGCGAAAGCTCATCGAGCGCCATTTCAACCATCCCGACTGCGCCTTCGACGATCTTCTGCCGCGCGGCGACGATCGCGTTCGCTTGCTGACGCTGCAGCATGGCGCTGGCGATTTCGGGTGCGTAGGCAAGGTGGCTGATCCGCGCTTCGATCACGTCGACACCCGCCTGGGCGAGGCGCTCCTGGACCTCGTGCTTCAGCTTCTCGGCGATCTCGTTGACGTGGCTGCGCAGCGCGAAGCCGTCGTGCTCGTGCAGATCGTAGGGGTAGGAGGTCGCCAGGTTGCGCAGCGCCGCTTCGCTCTGCACCTGGACGAAGTTCTGATAATCGTCGACCTCGAAGACCGCTTCGGCCGTATCGATCACTTTCCAGACGACGACCGCGGCGATCTCGATCGGATTGCCGTCGCTGTCGTTGACCTTGAGAATCCCGCTCTCGAAGTTGCGCACGCGCTGCGAGACGGCGGTGCGCGTGTGGAACGGGCTCACCCAGCGCAGTCCCGCCTGCGCGCACGTGCCGGTGTACTGGCCGAAGAGCTGGACCACGCGCGCTTCGTTCGGATTGACGTTGAAGAGCCCGAAGAGCAGGAAGAAGTCGATCGCGAACAGCAGCGAGAACAGCAGGATGCCGAGGCCCGCCCCGGCGACGATGTTCTGGATCAAGAGCAGGATCGAAGCGACCATCACGACGATCAGCAGGATGAGCATCGCAAACCCGTTGGCGGTCGAGGCTTTCTTCTCCTTGATCATCTTGCCCCCCTTTCTGGATATCGATATGATATCACTTCGATATTGCTCTTGTCAACCCCTGGTTGTGGAGCGATGGCGTCCGGTCGAGGCGCCTAAGCTGCTTTCGAAAAGGGAGTTGCGTGCATCATAAGCACGTCCGGCGAACAGACTTGCGGTTTGGATGCCTCCCGGGTGCGCCCAGGCCGTCCCGATCTTCCCCGAGGGCTCCTGGGGGGTAGCTTCTATCCCCAACGGACAGAGCAAGTTAGGCCCGAGCGAGCGGAAGATACGATTCCACGACCTAGCAGATACGAGGGAGGTCCATGCCCGAGAGCAAGTCCACCGGCCGCTCCGCCCCAAACGCATTGCGCAGCCGCACCGGCGAGCGCCCGGCGCCCCCCTCGGTCATGCGCCCGATGCGGGCCGCGCCCGCCCCGTCCGGGTCCCGGCGCAAGACCTCGAGCGCGCGCTCCGCCTCGCCGTCGGGCAGCCAGACGAGAACGCGCCCTTCGCACGGGAGCGCGAGCGGGTCGAGCCCGAGCAGGTCGCAAACACCGCGCACCTCTTCGCGCACCGGGATCCTCTCTTCCTCGAGCAGCAGGCCCAACCCGCTGCGTCGCGCGACCTCGTGGCAGGTCGTGACGACGCCGCCGCGCGTCGGATCGTGCATCGCGTGCACGTCGATCCCGGCCGCGAAGAGCGCCTCGGTCAACCGGTTGACCGGCGCGCAGTCAGAGCGCAGGCCAGGACTGACGAGACGGTGGCGCGTCGCCATGATTGTCGCCCCGTGATCGCCGATCGGGCCGCTGGCGAGAATCGCATCTCCGACAACCAGGCGGTCGTCTTCACAGCGCCGGCCGGATGGCACGGCGCCGAGCCCCGCGGTCGTGATGTAGATCTGATCACCCCGTCCGCGCGGCACGACCTTCGTATCACCGGCCACGATCCTGACCCCCGCCTCCTGCGCCGCGCGCGCCGCGCCGCGCGCGCACGTGGCGATCAGCTCACGGTCGGCGCCTTCCTCCAGTACGAGCGCCCAGGTCAGGTAGAGCGGGCGCGCGCCGGCGACGGCCAGGTCGTTGACGGTCCCGCAGACGGAGAGGTGGCCGACGTCGCCGCCGGCAAAGACCGGCGGGTCGATGACGAATGCATCGGTCGTCATCACCGGCCGCGCATCGGCCGGCCAGTCGGGGAGCAGCGCCGCGTCGCTGAGCGGCGCGAGGTACTGGTTGGCGAAGGCGGGCAGGAAGAGCTCGCGCACGAGCTCTTGTGTCAACCGGCCGCCGGCGCCGTGGGCGAGCAGAATCCGCTCCGTTGCGTCGTGCCCCCCGGCCCCCGCGTCCATGCCGCGCGCACGCCGCGCGCCTCCGCCGGCGGTCGCCTCCTCGTCACGCATCGTGCCTCCGTTCGTACCTCACGTTCTCTCCGTTCACGCCCGCTCATGCCGGTACCAGGCGGCGCACGACCCCTCACTGGAGACCATGCACGCCCCCACCGGCGTCGCCGGCGTGCAGCCCGTGCCGAAGAGCCCGCACTCGGGCGGATCGATCACGCCGCGCAAGACCTCGCCACAGCGGCAGCCGGCCGGCTCGCGCGGCTCGGGCAGCGCCACCGCCCAGCGCGAAGCGTCTCGTTCGCGCCAGCGCGGGCGCAGCGCCAGGCCGGACCCGGGAATCGTCCCCAGCCCACGCCAGTCGGCGTCGGCCGGCTCGAAGTAGCGCGCGACGAGCTCCTGCGCCACGCGGTTGCCCGGGCCGGAAACGACGCGTGCGTAGCGGTTGACGACCTGCGCGCACCGCTCGACGTGCTGGGTCACGAGCTCCAGGACGGCGCGCGCCACGTCGGCCGGGGTGAAGCCGGTCACGACCGCGGGCAAGCGATAGTGCTCGCCCAGGAAGTCGAAAGCATCGGCGCCGCTTACGACGGCGACATGCCCGGGCAGCAACAGGCCGTCGAGCTGGACGTCGCGATCGCCGGCCAACGCGTGCAGCGCGGGCGGGATCGTCTTGTTGCCGGGAAGGATGCTGAAGTTCTCGATTCCGCGCTGCTCCGCCTCGGCGAGTGCGGCGGCGATCGTCGGGGTCGTCGTCTCGAATCCGATCGCGAGGAAGACGACGTGCCGGTCGGGATGCGACTCCGCATGGACGAGCGCGTCGCGCGCCGAGTAAACGATCTCGACGCGCCCTCCGGTGGCGACGCAGCGCTCCAAGCTCCCCCGACTCGACGGGACTCGATAGAGGTCGCCGAAGGTGCAGACCGTCGTTTCCGGCCGCGCCAGCAGCGCCTCGGCGTGGTCGAGGTAACCGACCGGCGTCACGCAGACGGGACAGCCGGGACCGGAGACAAGGCGAATCTGCGGCGGCAGGAGGCGCCGCAGGCCGGCGGTGCCAATCGCGTGCGTGTGCGTCCCACAGACTTCCATCAACGTCAGCCGGCGCGGGAGCCGCTCGGCCAGCGAGTGAATGCGCGCCAGCAACGCGCGCAGCGTCCGGGGATCGCCGTAGATCGCCTCCTCGCGACGCGCATCTCGACTCTCACGCAGGCTCATGGCTCTGGCTCCGGGTCTGGCTCGGACTCCCACTCCGGTTTCGGTTCCGGCTCCGGCGGTGCTTCGGTCGCATGCGCCGCCTGCCGCTCCTCGGCCGCCCTCATCTCCTCGAAGAGCCGCACCGTTTCGGCCGCCTCTTCGGCATCGACCGCCCCGATCGCGAAGCCGGCGTGGATCAGCAAGTGGTCACCGACTTGCGCCTCGGGATAGAGCATCAGCGATACGTGCCGCCGCACGCCCTTGAGTTCGACAACGCCGGAGACGTCATCGCGTTCCTTGAGCTGCATCGGGATCGCCAGACACATTGCATCGTCCTCTTCTCGGTCCGACCCGGCCCGAGATCCGCCCGGGCCCTAGCCCCCGCCCTCGATTCCAGCGACGCCTGCCTGATACGCTGCCGTCACTCCGCGCGCCGCGGCGACCGTCGCCAACACCGCCTGCCCGTAGCTAAGACCACCGTCGCCGGGCGGCACGCGCACGGGCAAGAGCACGCGCCACCCGCCTGCCGCCAGCCGCTGGCGACAGGCGCGCCGTAGCAGGCGATTGACGAAGCATCCCCCACCGAGCGCCACGCAGGCAACCTCGGGCGGCAGGCAGCTGTCCGTCAAGCGCGCGAGCGCACCGGCGAACGCCCGATGAAACTCCCAGGCGACCCGCGCGGCCGGTTCGCCCGCGGCCAGCCTGCGCGCGGCCGCGACCAACAGGCGCGAGCTGGCGAGCGTGCCGCGCGCCGCATCCACCGCCGCGGCCGCCTCGGGCCACGCCGGTCCGGCGCCGGTCCACTCCGCCCCCATCTCGCTTTCCGCCGCCGGCTGCGATGCGCCCCGCGCCGCTCGTTCGGCGCCGCCTTGCGTGGCTAGCGCCTCGAAGCGCGCTGCCGCCTCGCCCTCATAGCCGTTGACCGTCGCCAGCCCGAAGAGCGCGCCGGCCGCTTCGAAGAGCCGGCCCGCGCCCGTCGCCCGCGGCCAGCGATCGCCGCCCGCCAGGGCGAGCACAGCGTCGCGCTCGCGCCCGGCGACCCGCAAGGCGAGCGGCGTCCGCTCGAGCAGCTCCGGAGCGCCACCGGCGAAAAGCATCGCCGCTGCCACGCGCCACGGTTCGCGCACCGCGCGCTCGCCG
>Ga0180435_10000182_pt1 | contig 66516 bp, 58 predicted proteins | sample SS_ome_3_FD_132467 | JGI IMG/M metagenome (GOLD analysis project Ga0180435, IMG submission 132467) | Hypersaline lake sediment archaeal communities from the Salton Sea, California, USA - SS_3_S_1 metaG | ecosystem: Environmental > Aquatic > Non-marine Saline and Alkaline > Hypersaline >... | reverse complement strand
TCTATGAATATATTTTTAGGCGGAAAACTGACAACTCAATTGAACAATGAAGCGAGTCACGTCCTGAATAAAAGCTGTCAGCCTTGAACGTTAAACAGCTGTGGCTTATACCTTAAAGCTCACGGTCTGAATCCTCCAGTTTGTATTGCCCCAACCGCAAATCATGTATGTCATTCCAAGCCCCTTTACCATAATTTGCTTTTTGGTGAAACGTTCCTCGGCCAAAATCATGTTATCTCCACCCGGCAATGAATCAGCGTCATACCCTTATATGCTTTGCCGGATTTGCGTGAGCACGCCTCAAAATTCTGAATTCTGTTAAGAATTGATTTGATTAAATGTTTAATGGCAGGAACAATGTCTTCAAACAATGAATTTATACGTAGAGGAAATCAACATGAAATCATCCTTAAAATCCGGCTTGGTGCATGAATTTAAGTTCACGGTTCCAGAGAATAAAACCGTACCGCATCTCTATCCGGAATCTTCGGAGTTTCAGGTCATGCCCAATGTACTGGCAACGGGCTTCATGGTCGGTTTATTTGAATGGACTTGTATTCAATTAGTGAATCCGCATTTGAATTGGCCCAGCGAACAGACCGTGGGCATTCAGGTTAACTTTAGCCATCTGGCTGCAACCCCTCCGGGATTAACAGTCACGATATATGCCGAGTTAGTCGCGGTGGCCGGCCGCAAGCTGACTTTTTCGATTCGTGCCGACGACGGCATCGATATCATTTCAAATGGATTACACGAACGATTTATCATCGATGCTGCCAAATTTAATCATAAATTGGCATCTAAACTTGATGTGCTCGTAAAAAGTTAAAATTCTCAAATTTTGAATCGATAACCTGTTGAATTTATTAAGCGTGAAATTTGAATAGTACCAATTATCGGACTTTTTACGAGCCTATCAAGCTTGAAACCAAATAGGCCAGCCTTCATCGACTCCCCGTCCAATATTCTTAGCAATTTGAATCTCCTGATCAGCAAACGATTGCGCGAGGGGGACTTCATTACCGCCGTGATCGCTTTTTTAGAATCCGGCGACAAATCGATTACCATCGCCCGAGCCGGTCACAACTGGCCGCTCTATTATGATTCTGATTTTAAAATCATACAGCCCTTGAAGACCAGAGGCGTATGTCTGGGCCTTGATAAAGACATGGGGATTTCTCTGAGCCCGGAAGAAAAAAAACTGTCGGATAAAAGTGGTGATGTGGAGCTGCTCTATTCAGATGGTATTACCGAAGCCATGAATGAACGCCAGCATCTGTTTGAGCAATCCCGTCTGGAATCCGCACTAATGGAAAGCGCCCACTTGCCCGCCGATCAAATCGTCGATCAGATTATTGCCCGTCTGGATGATTTTGTTCAATCCGAAGAGCCCCACGACGATGTGACCCCAGTGGCTATCAAAGTAAAGTAACATTACTTAACACCAAAGCACAAAGGGGACGTCCATTAAATTATTATTTTCTTCCAATGCATAGCCATCACATACAATTACTACAAGGTTGTAAATGAGATGATAGAAATGATGTTGCAATACTAGAAAATAATAATTTAATGGACGTCCCCTTTGTAAGCTGCAATCATCTTCCATTCCTTTTCTACGCGTATTTCAAAACAGAACCTTTTGGTCACCGTACCGTAACCGAGGGGAATTTAGAACGATCCGTGTGCGGTAAAAACTTAGCCGCACTAAAACGGTTCATAAATTGCTGATTGACGTTCAGTTCCAGGTAGGTGATTTTGGTTTTGATTTGCTCTATCTGACGCAAGCTCTCACAAGATGTTAATACTTGGGTCGCACCTTCGAGCGACGAATTTCCCAATGTTCTGTATGTCCCTGCCGGCAAATCCGGAAGCATGCCAATCGTCACAGCAGATTCAGGATCGATATAGGTTCCAAAAGTACCGCCCACATAGAAAGTTTTGAGATCATCCAGCAGCAGGCCCACCGAATCCGTAATGGTCTCTAAAATTGTATACATGGCCGCCTTGGATCGAATCAGACTGTCCATATCAGCCTGAGAAATCTTGAGCGCGCGGCCGGTGCCGGAATTTTTTGCCGATACGACTTCAAAATAGGGCATATCCGCTTTTACTTGCAGTTCTTGACCGCATGCCTCGGGGATGAATCGCCCCCGCAGGTCGATTTTACCCGCCCTAAATAACTGGGCTGCCAAATCGATCATACCAGACCCGCAGATACCCATGGGTGGCAAATTATCGATGGTGTCAACCGTTATCCGATTGGTTCCCGCTTCGATAGAAACCCGGTCCACCACACCCGGGCCGGCCATCATACCAATCTGAGCCATACCACCTTCCAATGCCGGACCGGCAGCGCCGGCACATGCCATAAGCCAGCTGTCATTACCCAATACAACTTCGGCATTGGTCCCCACGTCTATCAGAATGGCAGGTTCTGTTTCCCGATTGAGCCCGCTGTGTAAAATTCCGGCAATGAGATCACCTCCGAAATAGCTCCCAATATTGGGGAAGACAAAAACACGAGCGGTCGGATTAATATCTAAGCCATGGACGCTCGCGCGTTCAAGATGCAGGGTATTGATGACAGGTATATACGGTTCCCGGATGAGCCATTTGGGCGGTAAGCCCATAAACAGGTGTGTCATACAGGTATTACCCGCAAGCGCCATGAAATAGATGTTCTTTTTCGTCAAATTACAGGAACGGCAAGCAGACTGAATCTCCTGATTTAATTCGCGAATAATTAATCGGTTGAGTTCATGCAGGCCGCCTGGTCGATCACAGGCATGTATGCGAGTCAGAATATCCGGGCCCACTCTCAACTGGGGATTATCAAAGGACGTTTCGTAAAGTGATTTGCCATTGCAAAGATCCACCAGCCTGAAGGCCACCCTTGACGTGCCTAAGTCAACGGCCAGACCGGCAAGACAGAGGTCCTTTTGTGGGTCGGATATCCCCACAAGATACCACTGGTTGGCATAGGGGTCTTTTACGACCACGCAGCGCAGCGTATATTTCCAAGCACGCAACCGCAACGGTAGTTCCGGCAAGGTGTGAAAGTCGACAACAATACGATCCGTTCTGAGTTGTCGTTTCAAAGAAGTTATCAGGCGGTCGCAATCAGCGGTGTTGTCCAGTAGGCTGGGTGGGGGCAAGTTGACCGTCCGAACCCAACTGTCCTCATTAACGCAGGTCTCCATCGTCATAGTTCGAAGGTCATATCACTGCCAACAGCCAAACACTCAAAACCGAAATTATTTTGATCAATTGTCTGGCGGCAGACCGCTACGATCTGATCCATGGCATCATCGCTCCGGTCCTGGTTTAAGTGAAACAATCCCAGTTTTTTTATTTTAGCGCGAGATGCCAGTTCAAGTACATCGGCATAAGACGAATGGCCCCATTCAATAAAACGTTTGTATTCCTCAGGCGTATATTCGGCATCATGAATCAGGAGATCGGCTTCTGATGAAAACTCGGCGTAATCTGCCAAGGTGAGTCCATTGGGATGCATGAAGCCCAACTCATTGTCCGTTAAAAAAACAAAGGTCTTCTGATCCTCAATAAACTTAAATCCTCTACCACCATTGGGATGACTAAGATGAATGGGAACCACTGTTATCGAACCAATTTGAAACGGATGGGGACAGCCTTCCTCATATATAAACTCGGCACTTAAATCGGAATATTTCACGGGAAAATGGGGCGGCGTCAAAACACGCGTAATCATTTTTTCGGCATACATGCCGGCATAAGGGCAGCGGAATACTTTAATCTTTGTTTTGCTGTTGAAGAGCGGCTTAAAAAAGGGAAGCCCCATGATGTGGTCCCAGTGAGCATGAGTAAAGATAAAATTATAAAAATAGGTCCCTTCCTTGATTAACTTATTACCAAGCCTGCGAATTCCGGTACCGGCATCGACAATAATGATATCGCCACTCTGTGATCGAATTTCAAGGCAGGTGGTATCGCCGCCGTATTTAATATATTCCCTGCCTGAAACCGGTATCGATCCCCTGGAACCCCAGCATGTAATAATCATTGAGCCTCTCAATCATTTAAAATAGGCCTGACTGATCTGTAACACTGTGTTTAAATAATTACTCATCCCGGACGCTTCGTGTGGAATACCGCTAATGCTTACTTCAGAACCCGCCCGAGATAGGAGTGCCAAATACCCCGAGAGTCCCATTTTTTCAATATTCGGATCGATGCCTGTTGTAACAAATTTTCCACGAGGGTGGCTTGGCTGCGTAGCAGACCCGAAAGAATGATATATTTGGCAGGCAAATAGCAATGCCCGTGTAGCAACCGTTTCATGACATCGTAATGAATATTGGATATCATAAGATCGCTCGGTAAGTCCACAAAATTTTCCGCAGATCCTTGAACAGCGACAATTTGCTCCCCCAGATGGTTGATACGAATGTTTGTGGCGGCTGTCTTTACCGCCAATCGATTCAGATCAATAGCCAGTGCTTTTTGGCAACCGAGTTTGACCGCGGCAATGGCAAGCAAGCCGGTCCCGGTGCCAATGTCTACAACGGTATCAATGGTTGTGCTTTCTAACAGCGTTTGAATGGCTTCGATGCAATGGCGGGTTGTGGCATGCGTACCGGTTCCAAATACAACCCCGGGATCCAGAAGGATCTCGATTGTATCCGCATCCGTTTCAGTTATCATCCGGTCAGGATCAAGTCCAGGGCCGGTTCTTGCCAACCAAGGCGGAATGATAGACAAGCACCCGATTCGAAAGGGCACAACCGGCTGGCCGTGCCATTCATCATAGGACATCTGGAATTTATCCAGAAGGTTCAAGTGGGATTGCTCATCGAGTAGGTTTGCCACAACAGAATCTGATGATTTACTGAAAAAAAGAAAGCTGTAGCCATCCTCTTGCCAGTTACCGATGAAGGCCGAATCAGTGATGATACCTTCACGCCTCAGGCAACCTTGGAGATAGTAAATAAACAAATCGCCATAGGGATTTGGGATCGTATCTTCTTTGGCAATCAATAGGAGATATTGGAAATACTATGGTAGAATTTTAATCTATGATAACGAACACATGATCACACGAATCCGGATTTTAATCGTGTTTGGGCAATTGATCCAAATACCAATCCATGGGTTCCAGCAGCGTATACCCCATATCGGTTAGTTTTCTTTTTACCCGACTGATATTTTGCGTTAAAAGATATGGGAAAACGGCTCGTTTATCTTCCTCCCAATACCTGGCAACCAAGATACTTCCAAAAGAGATCCCCTCTTCGGTAATAGCATCGACGATCTTTTTTAACTGCCCGACCTTTTCCTCGACCAGGATACACAATAGCATCCCAGGCTCGCCAATTCCGAGTACGTTGGTAAAGGCACGTAGCAAATCTCTCACGGATATAATGCCTTTCAGCTTTCCGTCGGCATCCACAACGGGGAAGGCCCCCACACGCTTTTCTTGAATCAGCAGCAGTGTATCCTGAATCGTATCAGAAGGCGAGATGGTGATAGGATCTTTGGTCATAATTTTTTCAATTTTCAGACCCGCTGCCGTCTCTTTTTTCTCTGAACAATCTGGATCCTTGTAGCAATCATAGGGCAATACACTACGTACATCCCGGTCCGTGACGACACCGATTAATCGGTCATCGGCATCAATAACCGGCAAATGCCGGATCTTATGTGTCGCCATTTTTTTCTGGGCTTCCAGAATTGAATCATGCGCTTGAATCGTGATCACCTTACTTGTCATTGATCTGCTGACAAACATCGGATCCTCCCCTTTTTGCTTTACTAGTAAATACCTGGGTTCAGTTGGCCCGGTACTGGTTTAACTTTATTAATGTTTGCACTTTTACACAGTTAAAAAATCATCAATCCGAATATCGAAATTCGAAACAAATTTAAAAATCAAATGCTCAAATACTCCAAACATGTACTCTTATCAGGATGACTTGTAGTTTGTTTTGGTCATTTGGATTCAAATCATTGGCTCGTGTTTAGGATTTCGATATTCATGCTTCGAATTTTGATCGTATTTTTTCGTCAGAATTCACGAGTTCTGAACTGTCCGTGATGACCAGCATTTGAATGCTGGGATAAAATTGTTGTACGATTTTAGTTTATTCGTCCATCCATGAGAATCCGGACATGGTTGTAGGCAAGTTCCGGAAGTCGTTTTAGGCTGTAACCGCCTTCCAAAATGGATATCAATTTTCCGTTTGAATGTTTCTCAGCCATTTGAAAAATGGATTCCATAATCCATGAGAAGGCATCGGTTGACAGCCTGACATCTGACATATCATCGTCCATGTGGCCATCAAAGCCGGCCGAAATCAGAATCATATCCGGTTGAAATTCATCAAAGGCCGGCTCCAGGTCACGTCGCAAGTATTGGCGATATTCTTCATCTCCTTGACCGGGTAATACCGGCGTATTCTTGGTATAGCCGTAGCCGTTCACAGAGCCTTTTTCAAATTCCCGACCCGTACCCGGATAAGCAAAAGAGGGGTGTTGATGAATCGAATAATAATAAACCGAGGCGTCCTTTTCAAAAATATGTTGGGTGCCGTTACCATGGTGGACATCAAAGTCAATGATACCGACCTTGGAAATATGCCATTTTTGTTGTAAATACCTGGCGGCAATGGCGATATTATTGAAATAGCAAAATCCCATGGCCTCGGAAACTTCGGCATGATGGCCTGGCGGACGGACAGCACAGAAGGCATTATCCAGTTCATCCTGCATGACGAGATCCAATACTTTCAGTACGCCTCCAACCGCCAGCAGTGCCGTTTCGAAAGTTTCGGTGCACATACGGTTATCCGGTGAGTCCAATGTGCGTTTACCAGCATAGCAGACCTCTTCAAATCTGCGGATATAATCCGTGCTGTGAACCGATTCGACCCATTTGAGATCGGCCCTTTCCGCTGTAATCATTTTGAGCTTGGGCAGCAATCCCCCGTTTTCAATGCCTTGATAGATGGCCTGGAGCCTTTCCGGGACCTCCGGATGATACGGTCCGGTGTCATGCAAAAGATAGCGCTGATCAAAAAGAAAACCCGTCTTTTTCATGGTTTAATGCCTGCCGCTGTTGGTTAATTTTAGGGTACAATTTTCTGAAAGACAGAAAACGCCGATTGAACGGCCGCATTATCTTCCGGCAATTCAACCGTTGGCCGTCCCTCAAGATCAAATTCATAGACTGTTTGATCATCGGGTATGCTGCCAGCAAGCTCAAGTTCGGCCTGATTCAGCATGTCGATTACAGCCGGGGCCGGATCCTCCTTGGTTTGATTCAAAATCAAACAGCTTTTACCCACACCGATATTCAATTCCTTGCTGAGACTATCGATGCGCAAGGCCGCTTGCAGTCCTCTTCGCGATGTATCCGATACAATCAAAAGGATATCGATATTACTGGTTGTCAAGCGGCTGATGTGCTCCATGCCGGCTTCATTGTCCATAACGATGTAGGGATAGTTTTTGGTAAGCCGTTCCAAAAAACCCGTCACAAGTGTATTGGCGGCACAGTAGCAACCTGGACCTTCAGGTTGACCCATCACCACCAGATCGTAGCCCTTGTCCTCGATAATTGCTTGCTCGAGTTTCATGGACATAAATACATCTTTGGTCATACCGCTGGGCACATTGCCCTTTTTCATATCTTCACGGGCTTGGCTCAGGGTACCGCATACCTCCAGGCCCAGGACCTCATTCAGGTTGGCATTGCTGTCCGCATCCACAGCCAGTACCGGCTTTTTGTCATGTTTGATAAGATACTTGATAAGCATGCCGGCCACAGTGGTTTTTCCGGTACCACCTTTGCCCGCAAGTGCGATCGATATTGGCATTGTATTTCCTTTCTCTTTTACGCTGTAAGCAACAAGCTGTAAGCGATAAGCTGCGAAAAGCTGACAGCTTATCGCTTACAGCTTAACTTTAAACTTATGGCAGAATGCCAAGCCAGTCAAGTAGGTTTTGGTGTCCCTTTTCTCACGAATAGCCGACACGCCTATCAAATGGCAACGACATCTAATGTCCTTGCATTACCGTAGCCCGTATGCTATTTTTTTTGACCAAATTTGAATTCGTCCTAGATTTTTGGTCGCGTGGGATGCATTCGAATTCGGACACAGATTCAATTCAATTTGATAATGATTTAAGGGGGTTTTAATGGAATTTGAGCTCAATAAAACACAAAAAGATATCCAGAAGGCTGTGCGCGATTTTACCAAAGGCGAGTTTGACAAGGATTTAGCGCTTGAACTCGACAAGAAACATGAATTCCCGAGAAAAATTTGGCAAAAAGCCGGTGATATCGGGTTGATTGGGGTCCACTTTCCTGAGGAATATTCCGGACAGGGAATGGGCAGCCTCGAAGAAATCTTGGTGGTTGAAGAACTATGCCGCCAGGATTCTACCATTGGTAGCGCGGTTGCCTTAGCCAGTTTTGCCTCAGAACTAATCATGCATTATGGCAGCGATGAACAGAAAGAAAAATGGCTGCCGCAAGTTGCTGAAGCAAAAGTTCTATCGGCCGGGGCCTTTACCGAACCGGACCACGGTTCGGACATAACCTTTATGAATACTACGGCTGTAAAGGAAGGCGACGAATGGGTCATCAATGGAGCCAAAACGTTTATTACCAATGGGGGACTGGCATCTTTCTATACAGTCATGTGCCAAACCGAGCCGGATGCCAATCCGTCCTACCGGGGTATCAGTACCATTCTGGTGGAAGCAGATCGTGACGGCCTGACGACTGTTGATGTGGGCGACAAAATGGGTATCAACATGATGTCCACCACCGAAGTAATTTTTAAAGATGTACGCGTGCCCCTGACCAATTTAGTTGGAGAGGAGAATAAAGGTTTTTATCAAGTACTTCATTTTTTTGATGAAAGTCGCATCCAGGTAGCAGCCCAGGCTCTCGGGACCGCCCAGGGGGCCTATGACCGCGCGCTGGACTATGTGAAGCAACGGGAACAATTCGGGAAAAAGATCGCTCAATTCCAAGTCACCCAACATAAACTGGCGGATATGGCGACCAAGATCGAGCTGGCCAGGCTGATAACGTATAAAGCCGCCTGGAATTTTGATCAGGGGCGGATTGATCCCAAACTCACATCCATGGCCAAGATGGTTGCGGCCCGAGCAGCGGTGGAAGTTGCCGATGAAGCCATTCAACTCCACGGCGGCTATGGTTATATGAAAGAATACGAAGTAGAGCGGTTTTACCGGGATGCCAAAATCACGGAAATCTACGAAGGCACCCGTGAAATACAGAAAAACACCATTGCCAGCGCACTAATTGGAAAAATAAAATAAATTTTTAGGTGACAGAAGACAGGATTCAGGAGCAAGTAGTTCTCCGGCTTAAAAAAACCAAATACAGTAGCAGATTAAATAGTGCCGATCATCAATGAGGATTTTCATGCTATGCCAAGGCGGACAGATGATTGAATTCCGAGGAATAGTAAACTATTTTGAGCGATTCAATCATGCTGGCCAACACCGGCAGAGTGTGAAAAGACCATTTAGGGGCGGTACTATGGGAGGGGATGATGTACGACTTGATCAGAAAAGGCATGCTAACCAGCATCGGTTTGGCACTGAAAACCTGGGACGAAGTGGAAGCCCTGGGTAAAGAACTGGAAAAAAAAAGTGAAATGCCCAGAGAGGAAGGTCAAAAGTTTCTAAAGGATCTGGAAAATCGTTACACCGAGGCGCAGACGCAACTGGAAAAACGCGTTGAAAAAAGCGTCCATGCCTTCCTAAAAAAGGCGGACATCGTAACCGCTGAGGATCTCAAGGGCTTGAAAAAGGAAATTCGCGAGCTGAAAAAAATGATCAGCGACCAGGGGGAGAAGTAGACACCAATATATAGCGGATCAGGTATTGATTTTGCCCGTAATGAAGCTCCCCGCAGCAAGCTACGGGGTATCAAAGCGGATTCCGCCGAAGCTTTCTTTCCTGCAGCAAGCTGCAGGGGATTCAAACGAAGGCGGATGACTATTTCTTGTTTGGCTATCAATTCCGAAATCCGAATGTTCAAATATCCCGAACACACGCTTTTAACATGATGTCGACTGCTTGTTTTGGGAATTTGAATTTGATTCATTGGATATTGTTTAGAATTTCGAGATTCGTGCTTTGAGTTTAAAGGAAATTGTTCGATAGAACTTACGAAATCTGACCTGATCCAAAGGACCAACTTTCGTTTCCTGGAAAAAATCAATCCATCCACGAAAGATTGCCCATGCTCAGCATACGCAAAATTGGCGTAATCGGCCGGACCTACCGCAACCTGAACCGCTACCGACAAATTCTGGGTGTTCTGATCAAATACGGTTTTGGTGACCTGGTTGACACACTCCATATCGACCAGTACATTGAAATCGGTCTTCAAATGATCAGTAAAAAGCGCCGCGAGCATGTGGAAAGGTCCTCCCGGGCCGAGCGTGTCCGCATGGCTTTTGAGGAGCTCGGTCCCACCTATATTAAACTGGGTCAAATTCTTTCCACCCGTCCTGACTTGGTGCCGGTTGATTTCGTAAAAGAACTGGCCAAGCTTCAAGACGAGGTCCCGCCCTTTCCATTTAAAGAGGCCAAAAGCATCCTTGAATTTGAGCTGGGACAACCCATCGAGAATATTTTTGAATTTCTTGAGGAAACCCCTTTGGCATCGGCATCCATAGGGCAGGTTCATAAGGCCCGTTTTAAGGATGGCGAAGAGGTTGCCATCAAAGTTCAGCGCCCTGGGATTCGGCGACTTATAAACGTTGATCTCGAAATCATGTTGCACATGGCTACGTTGGCGGAGCGTCACATCGAAGAGATTTCCTTGCATCAACCTGTAAAAATTGTCGAGGAATTTGCCAAAACGCTAGAAAAGGAATTGGACTACACCATCGAAGCCACCAGTATGGAACGGGTGGCCAGCCAATTTTTGCAAGATTCCACGGTCTATATTCCCAAAGTTTTTCGTGAAACCACCACGGATCGTATCCTTACCACCGAGTTGGTGCAGGGAATAAAGGTAAGTAAATTGGATTTGCTGGATCAGCAAGGCTATGATCGCAAGATCATTACCTATCGGGGCGCTCGTATCTGTCTGAGCCAGATTTTCGATCATGGTTTTTTTCATGCGGATCCTCATCCGGGAAACATTTTCGTACTTCCGAACAACGTGATCTGTCTGCTTGATTTCGGCATGGTCGGCACGATTGACCGCAATACGCGCGAAGATTTTGTTGAGCTTGTGGACAGTATCGTTCGCCAGGATGAAACCCGCACCGCCCGCTGTCTACTCCGCATAACCTCTTGGGAAGAAGAACCCAATTTGCGTGACTTTGAAAAAGACGTGGCTGATTTCATGGGGCAGCACCTATATAAACCACTGAAAGAAATCGAACTGGGCAAACTGCTGCAGCAGCTGCTGGAACTGGCGGCACGACACCGCTTACGAATTTATCCAGATATATTCCTGATGATGAAAGCATTGAGTACGGTGGAGGGTGTGGCCTGCATGTTAGACCCTGATTTCGATATGATCCATCACGCCGAACCATTTATTAAAAAAGTTAAGCTGGATCGGTTTTCACCCAAACGATTAGAAAGCGATTTCTTGTCCCTGGCATCGCAGATGTTCACGTTTCTGAAAGATTTTCCCAAAGATGTGCTTGAAATCACACGTCTTATCCGTCAACGCAAACTCTCTTTCTCGCATGAACTTCAGGGACTCGATCGAATGCTTTCCACCCATGATCAGATTAGCAATCGCATATCCTTTTCCATTATTATCGCGGCCCTCATCATCGGTTCAGCCTTGATCGTTATCTCCAAAACGCCTCCCCTATTTTACGGCATCTCCCTGATTGGCATTATCGGCTTTTTGGCGGCCGCGGTTATGGGTGTCTGGCTGTTGGTGGCGATCCTGAAAAAAGGGAGACTCTAGCGGTGTAGCCGTGTGGTGGTGAAATAATGAGATATATTGATTTGTTAAATCCAAAGAACGGCCACATATCCGTAGGATTCTTTTTTCGCATAACGTAAAGAAGTTCGTCTCATGATATTTTTTATTGGAAAACAAATACAAAGAGATAACTCCTGATGCATTTGGCATGCGAAAAAAAAGTAACCATTCGGGACACCGTCATCGGCGGGCCGGATTTGCTCATCTGTGTGCCCTTGGTGACGACAGACGAAAAGGGATTGCTCCAGCAAGCCCGAACGGCTCTGCAGCATAAACCGAATCTATTTGAATGGCGTGCGGACGCATTTACACAGATGGATCAGGAGACCTGCCGGGATATCTTGGCTGCCTTGCGGGACGTTATTGGTGACAGCCCTTTAATTTTTACCTGCCGCAGGCATGCGGAAGGCGGTTTTAACAAGATATCTGCAGACGAACGCGAAGGTTTAATAAATGCGGCCATTCAATCCGGAAATGTTGATATTGTAGACATGGAACTGTCCAACGATGAGATCTTTATCCAGAATTTAAGAAAAGCCGCAATCAACGCCGGTCTGTCAATGATGCTCTCTTGCCACAATTTTAAATCCACCCCCGAACCGGAAAATATTATCGCCACCCTGCTGCAAGCACGCAACCGGGGTGCCGACATCGCCAAGGTAGCCGTCATGCCCCGGGAATTTGAGGATGTGCTCACCCTTATGAACGCTGCGTTAAAGGCCCGCAAAAACGGATTGAAAATTCCCATGATTGCCATATCCATGGGAATTTTAGGAAGACTAACACGGTTTGCAGGTGGCTTTTTCGGGTCAAATATTACCTTTGCAAGTAGTGCGTCGGGATCAGCTCCTGGTCAAGTTTCGATACAAGCACTGCAACAGACATTGACGGCACTCAATCAACGTTAAATTTTTTTCAGGTAAAAATTTGGATTCATTGTTCACGCCCGTTTCCCAGCAGATGCATCGGCCGGAGGCTTGAGGAATTTCGTCAGCACGATCGCGAGCCCTGTTAGCACTGCACACAGATAAAAGGATATGCTGAAAGAGCCGGTAAGATCCGCCAAATATCCTGCCACAGCAGGACCAGTTATCTGGCCGATACCAAAAAATACGGTTATAAATCCGAAGGCCTTGACAGCTCGAGCCGGTCCGGTGTAATCGCCCACCGCCGCCGACATGATGGTGGGGATACTCCACACGGCCAGACCGAAAATGCCAATTGATGCATACAGAAACAGATTGGGAAGGTTGGCGGCTACCAAGATATAGGAAATGGTAAAGAGGGCATAAACCAACATCATACCGGTTTTACGCCCCAAGCGATCCGACAACCACCCGAATAAGGGCCCTGAAAAAATGGAAAGCCCGCCGACGGTGGCCCAGAAAGTACCGGCCGTATGCTCGCCAAAACCGCGCTCATTGACCATGGCGGTTACAATAAAGGTTGCGAAAACCACGTATGTGGCCCCAAACAGGGTATAAATACAGCCCAAGTGCACCATGGTCCATTTACTTGCATCTGTCTTCTTTTCACGAGGTGCATCAGATTTGAACCCTGCCGGTGTTGCATCACCAAGCGGCCGCAGTCCTTTTTCCCCGGGGTCATTACGCAGAAAAAAAGCTGCCGCGGCCGAAATAACCAGTGCCATAATCCCGATGGTCAGCCAACCGCTGCGCCAACCCTCGGCCCCCATTTGTCCATTGATCCAGGGAATGTAAAATCCTGCAAACACGATGGCGAGCCCGTTCCCCGATAACATCGTGCCGGCAGCCCGCCCCCTTGTGGTTTTTAAAAACCAATGCGATACCAAGCCCATCATGGGTACATTGGCCAGTCCGGACCCGATTCCCGTTGCAATATAAAGAACCAATACCCCCATAAATCCGGTGGCGAGACTGATCAGCATCATGGATCCGCCCACCATGACAAGTCCCAAAGATATGGTCCAACGGGCACCGATGAATTTTGCAACGATACCGGCCAGGATCACCGCAATCATATACCCAACAAAATTTCCGGTTCCAATCAGGCCCATCTGAGAATAAGCTAGATTTAGGGAAGTTCCCATGGAAGGTAGAAGCATTCCCAAAGAAAAGCGCCCCAAACCCAAACAGGCAAATAGAACGGCAGTCCCGGTGCCAACGATAACCCAACCGTAGTGTACGTTTGATTTGCTCATGACAACGGCCCATGAATTATGTAGAATCAGCCTAGGGCCTTATATCCCTTCGATACAGCTCATCCAATACGATTCTTCTTTTTTGGGCAAGCCCATGACCTTCACCCCCCACAAAAAAGGTCTGGTTTTTGATGAAATGATCTTGATTGTCGGAATCTGTCTGATCATCGGCTGACATCTCACCGTCCATGTCCTTCAAGCGCTCATTGATGCCGTGATAATAGTTCAAAAGTTCCGCATCGGTCATGCTTTGAACCCTGTCACGCAGCCTCGTTTGTTCTGAACTCGCACAGCCGGCATTGAAAAACAGGGAAATAGCCAATAAACAGGCCATAAAACAAATAGAGCCATGTAATCTACATACAGTCATTATCTGATTTACGCCATAGAATCGAGATTGATTATTTTGTCCGGATAAATTGGACTGCCAACAATGAAACGGCACTCATGCAGGCACCGGCAATAAAGGGAATCCGGTAATCCAGCATCCAGAGCATTCCCCCCAGGGCCGGCAACACCACGGCTGCGATGTGATTGATGGTAAAGCCCACGGCCATACTGGGCGCAATGTCTCTCGGGTCTGCCACCTTTTGAAAATAGGTTCTAATGGCCATGGAAAAGCCGAAGAAGATATGATCAAAAATGTATAGAATTGCCACGATCAACCGGCTGTCCACAAAAGCATAGGCCAGAAAGATAACGATCAAGCTTGTGTACTCCATGGTGAGCACCGTGCGCTCGCCAAAGCGGTTAATACTTCTGCCGATCAAAGGAGCCACAAAATAGTTGACCGCGTTGTTGATTACAAAAAGAATAGTGACTTCCTGGATGGAAAATTCGAAACGTTTGACCATCAGAAACACGGCAAAAGCCATGAATATCTGCCGTCGGGCTCCGGCCATAAAAGTGAGAAAATAGAAAAGCCAGTATTTCTTTCTGAGAATCATCCTTTTTCTCTGGGGCGTCAAGCCCGGCTGTACCGGGTTCTGACAAAAACCCCAGACAGCAATACCTACCACAAAAAGACCGACCATCAGGTAAGTCTGAGAATAATTGATAAAAAAGGAAACCAGATAAATAAAAAGACCGATACCGATGTTGGAAGCAGAAGCGATGCTATATTGCCGACCGAAAACCCACGGAGACTCCCGGGTATTGAAATATTGCAGTGTGAGCGACTGGTTGGTGGTCTCGTAGTAGTGAAATCCAAAGCTGGACATCAGCGTAACCATCATGAGACCGTAAAAATTGGGAAACATACCGGTCATGCCCAGACCCAGTCCCAGCATCATGATGGAAAGGGCCGAGAGCCGATGTTCTTTTATTATGAGCAGAACATAAATGGCCAATAGGGCCAAAAAGCCCGGTATTTCTCTAACCGACTGGATAACACCCACATGTTTGCCTTCCAGGCCTGCGACCTCCACGGCAAAATTATTGAAAAGCGTCAGCCAGGCCTGCAGCCCCACCGCCGAGGCAATGGTCAGTATGATCAGGTAACGGTACATGGGCTTGCGGCGAACGGATTCCATAGTGAAGGGTAATATCCTAATAAGTCAGAGAAGAAAACTCAAATTTTGGGACAGACGAAATAAAAGAAACAGAGGGGACGTCCATTAAATTATTAATTTCAACAAATCGATCGATTTGTTAGGCCACAAAATTTTCCGCATCAATGTCCAGCATCACGGAAGCGCGAACTTTTTCTGGTAAGGCTTCGATACAGTTATTGATACTGGTTTGCGGGTCACTGTAATTGATACGCTGATTCAAAAAACCATCAAGTTCGGTTGCATTGACTGCCAGCATATCACGCACGATGGCATGCGTCGCCAAGGGCGATTCTGCGTATTTGGTAAGCAGGAAGGCAAATGATAATGCAGTTGCGACCATGGGGATAATCGCCAAAGACGGCAGGCCACGCTGCCGGCATAGCTCAGCGGCGTAGACGGCATCCACGGCGGCGTGATGAATCATGAAACCCTGGTCCCAGACATTATCGCGAACACCCTTGGCCAGGGCCACATCCCACTGACGGGTACCGCCGGCACCGCCGTTGAGAAAATCGAAAAACGCCGCTTGGCTTGAACCATGCAGGTCTTCTTTAAAACAGGCTGACTTCAGGGCCGCAGCTGAGCTGATCCCCACCAGGCCGTTGAAAACCATGAGCTGCCCGATAAGCTTGACCTCGGCACCGGCCGTGACGCTGTCGCCAAAGTATTTGGGTTGACCCACAACCTTAAGTGTCGGTTCCAAACGTTGATATAGAGATTCGCTGCCACTGGCCAGAATCAACATATTGGCGGATTCCGCCCCCAAGGGGCCACCTGTCAGGGGATAATTGGCGTAGTCAATCCCCTTATCACGTGTAAATTCGAAGGCATGCTGAGCAAACCCAGCACTCACTGTGGAAAGATGTAAAATGATGGGGCGGCCTTTTCTTTTGTCACCCATCAATGGCACGAGCGTTCGAAAGATTTCACAGTCATCACCGTTTTTGCCGGCACAAATGACCGCAACGTCAAAGTCCCCATCTCCCACCAAGGTTTCAAAGCTATTCACGATTTTAGCCCCATGTTTTTGCCAGGCCTGCCGGCAATCATCTCTCCGTGCATCCTGGGTCCCGCGATCGTGAATGCGCATAAACCGTGCTGGCCCGCCTTGCTTCAAATGTTTCGCAGAGGGACTCAACATCAATCCCACGCCGCCGATGCCGATGAGTTTGAGGGTCATACTATTTTTCCTCCTATGAATTATGATGTGCTCGTCATTGCTGTTTGACGGAAGTAACCGTTCCCTTGTCAGTGCAACGAGATATGGACATGCTCTACCGTTTGAATGTCAAGTTTAGGTCATTGCGATGTCTAAATTTAACTCCTCGCCCACCTGGGAAATCCCACTTTCAAGCGCTTCCAGGGAGAGTTCCTCCGGGATTTGGACAGCCAATTCCATGGAATAGATAACTGTTCCGGATTCAGGTGAAATCGTTCTTTGTGAGCTTAGGTTCTCTATGTTGATATTATTTTTGGCCAAAAATCTACTAACCTTATAAACGATCCCGGTCTGGTCGACACCGGTCACGCTGATGGTCCTGCTGGCATGTCCTTCCAATTTTTGCTCATCTTCGGTTTCCACGGGGCGGATAATGGCGGTTATTCCCGTTTCGCTTTCGAGTTTTTTACAGGTCTGTTCAAGTTGATCTTTGAGCCTCTGATCGCTGCTTGTAAATAATAGGATAATCGCGAATTCGTTTAGCATGCGCGTCATGGTTGAATCTTCTAAATTGCAGCCAAGTTCATAAAGCATTTCGGTTATTGCAGCAACAATGCCTGGTCGATCCTTGCAAAATGCGCTCAGGATGTATTTACTCTCCATGCGTTACCTCCTTTGAACAGATATCAAACCCCATTAAATTCCAGATGAATTAGGAAATGGTGTGAGTTAAATTTATCAAAACTTTAATCACTAAACCCATTTGGATGTCTTTGATGCCATTGCCAGGCTGAAGTGACGATAGCCTCCAAATCATCAAAACGTGGTTGCCAGCCAAGCTCTTGTTGGATTTTTTGGGATGATGCCGCTAAAACTGCTGGATCACCGGCACGTCGATCCACGGCCTGATGCTGGATAATAAGCCCACTGACAGCGCGGCAAACTTTCAGAACCTCCCAGACGGAATATGTATGCTGGCAACCGAGGTTATAGACAGAACTGGCGCCACCATCCAACAAATGCCTGATTGACCGAACATGAGCTTCTGCTAAATCGGATACGTGGATGTAGTCACGCAGACAAGTTCCATCCGGGGTCGGCCAATCTGTTCCAAAAATTTTAATAATGCGACCACTGATGCCGGCATGCAGCGTCAGGGGGATTAAATGGGTTTCCGGACGGTGGTCTTCACCAATCTCTCCACTTGCATCCGCACCGGCGGCATTAAAATACCGCAAGGCAACATATTTGAGTCCATGAGCCCTCTCACAATCTTGCAATATTTGTTCTACAAACAGCTTGCTATGACCATAGGGACTGGTGGGATGGGTTGGATTCTCTTCTAGAATGGGTATATCTTCAGGCTCACCGTAAACGGCCGCCGTGGAAGAAAAAATTAGCTTGTCGACCCCATGGTGCTTCATAGCTGCCAGCAGGTTCAAGGTGCTGGACGTATTATTGTGGTAATATTTTATGGGTCGTTGAACCGATTCCCCCACTTCGATATGGGCGGCAAATTGCATCACACAGTCGATGGAATGCTGAGAAAAGACTTGGTTTAATACAGCGCTATCTGCGGTATCACCGACTAACAAGGCACCGTGCCGTACGGCTTGGGTATGTCCGGAGCTAAGATTGTCCAATGTAACCGCATCAAATCCATTGGCTTTCAAGGCCAGCAATACATGCGATCCAATATATCCGGCACCACCGACAACCAGTATTTTACCCATAATTAAATTCCTTTTGAGTTCAAATCAAACTTTTTTCGCTTTCATAACATCGGAATATATAACTTCGACTTTTTTCAGTCATAAGCGATAGGCACTCAACTTTCAGCAGCATACACTTCATGCTTAGGGCTTATGGCTATTGGATATCTGCATATATGTTCGAATCTCATTTTCGAAATTGCGGCTCCCTGTCGCCACATAAATGTGTTTTCCGATTTCCTCTAAATCCCCGCAGGCCACAAGCAATTCTGCGTGGCTGATAATCTCGTTGGCGGCCATCAGTTTTCCGGGGCCCTTTAAAAGCATTTCCTTAAAATGAATTTTGGCAATATCACCCGCATGCATCTCCTGGCTTGCCACGATGTCTATTATGGCGGCACTGCGATCAAGATGGTGCCGGAAGAGTTCTTCCAATCGCGTTTGTAGCTGCAAGGACTGCCAACAACCATGAAAAAAGAAGCGATGTGCCGGCAATACCAGGATGTCTGGATTTTGTACGGCAACACGATGGAGTTTTTTCAGGGATCGCAAATAGCATTGTAAGCCGAACAATTCACCGGGATCCGGGAAAACCGGCCAGAGGACCGCTGCCACCTCATCATACATCTCCAGGCGCGTGGGCCAGGGGGTAATTTCGGGCAGGACCACATCACCGACTACCAGGGCCTCGTTTCCCAGCATCACAGCCAAACAGTCCGGGCTATGGCCCGGTAGGTGCAGTGTTTGGATAGCTTCCCCAATAGCGGTAACCCCATTTCCGACAGTTTCCACTGTTAAGGTCTGCAACACGGCATGATAATCCAGACAGTTTTCTTTATAGAATGTTTCCGGCATGAAACAGTGCCAACATTTGGCTGGAAATTGCGCTTTATATCCTTTGGGAGCATGATTGGGATATTTGCGGATCAAGAGGTCATACACACCATGAGCCTTGACTCTCAGTTCCGTCATTTTAACAAGTTCTGCCAGGCCGCCATCATGGTCTTCATGCCCATGGCTGATGAGTACATAATCCAATTCTTTCGGATCGAGTCCTACATATTCCATCATGGCCACCAGATGTCGACCCTGACCATATCTGCCTGAATCGATCAAAAAAGGCCGATCCGCCATGACGACATAGTTCCAGGTGGGGCCCAGGTCCCAATGCCCCCCATAAAAATTTTTGGTGGGCAAACCAAAGATTTCCAAACCGCTCGGCATCTTGAATTTTACAATCATACCATTGCCGCTGGCATCACCCTGCTGGACGATCGTTTTTTTCGTCACGTATGTCTCCTAAAAAAGTTGTCGGTCACTTTGACCCATGAATTGTCAGCAGTTCCGCTGCCACGTCTTTTGGTGTTTTGCCGGTTGTATCCAATTGAATGAATTGTGCATACACGTTTTCTCGTTCAGCCATTAGCGCCTGAATACGCCGCATGGGATCGTCAACTTGAACCAGAGGACGGACACCATCTTTATCCTTGCGGATACGTTCCAAAATGGTTTCCACTGAAGCCCGAAGACAGTATATTTGTCCGTGCTGATTGAAAGCATCGACATTTGCGGGGTTCTGCATCATCCCACCGCCGGTGGCGATGACCAGGCCACGCCGCGAGCCCAATTCTGCGGCAACTTTTCCTTCCTTTTGCCTGAATGCTTGCTCTCCCGCTTCTAAGAAAATTTCTGCAATGCATTTACCCCAGCGCATTTCGATCAAATCATCCGTATCGATAAACTCAAAATCCAACTTTGCAGCCACCAGTTGACCCACCGTGGATTTACCGGTGGCCATGAAACCGGTTAGTACGACGTTGTTTTGATTGTCCTTCTTCATTTCAATTGGGGTAATAGGTTCATCTGGAAGTGGATTCGTTTTCTTCTGTTTGCGGACCGCCATGCAGAAGTGATTCCTTGATCACGGCCTTATCGTAGGCGCCAATAATGTCTCGTCGCGTCAAAACACCCTCCAGTTTCGAACGGTTCACAGGCGATACCACAGGCATTATCGAGAAATCCCGCAAGGTAATTGCCTCCAATGCCTGATACAAGTTATCCTCGCTGGTAACGGCCACGACATTCTTGGTAGCGATATCTTTGGTTACAATGATACCCTTTAGGTCTTCGTTAAAAATCACCTCATTGTAGTCATTGAAAGACAGGATACCGGATAGTTCGCCCGCCTTGTTGATAACCGGAAAACTGTTGAATTTGCTTTTTGATACCATATTGGAAAAATCCTCCAAGCCCATGTTCTCCGGTACCGTTTCCACCGACGGGTTCATCACATCTTTGACCTTAATGGACTTGAGGATATTCACTTCGCGACCCTGTCGGATGTCCACACCACGACGGATCAACTTCATGGTATAGATAGACTCTTTCATCAAGCGCTGAATCACCAAGGAGCTAATGATACAGGTTACCATGAGGGGTAAAATAATCTTATAGTCGCCGGTCATTTCAAAAAGTGTCAAAATGGCCGTCAGGGGTCCGTGGGTAGTGGCGCTGACAATGGCGGCCATGCCAACAATGCCGTAGGCACCCGGTGAGGCAGTAATCGTTGGGAATAGACTATGCACGACAACGCCGAACAGACCGCCCGTCATGGCTCCCAGAAAAAGAGAGGGCGCAAAAATCCCCCCGGACCCCCCCGAGCCGATGGTTATAGAAGTAGCCAGGATTTTAAGAAAGATCAGAAGTAGCATCAGCCACCAGGCCATTTCCTGCACCAAAGAAAGATCGATGGCACCATATCCCACGCCCAACAAATGCGGAAACACCAATCCAGCCGTTCCAAGGATCAACCCCCCGACGACGGCCTTGAGATAAAGCGGGAATTTGATATCATCGAACAGATCTTCAATCCGATATAGGGTTTTAACGAATATGAGGGCGATAACCGCACATAACACCCCGAGGGTGACATATAGCGGAAATTCCCAGGCACTGACGAGTTCGTAGTTGGGTACGATAAATGCCGGAAAATCACCCAAATAATGGCGCGATACCGCCGTGGCTGTGACCGAGGATATGACGATGGGGCTAAATGTGGCCAATCCAAAATCCCCCAAGATAATCTCCAACGCAAACATGCACCCGGCAATCGGGGCGTTGAATGTGGCGGCAATGCCAGCAGCTGCACCGCAACCCACCAGGGTTCGCATACGGGCGGCGGACACCTTCAAGAGCTGTCCCAAGCTGGAACCAATCGCAGATCCAATCTGTACAATCGGCCCTTCTCGACCCACAGAACCACCGGTTCCGATGCATATCGCCGATGCCAATGATTTGACGATCACCAGGCGCTTGCGAATCACGCCTCCCCGGAGGGCGACCGCTTCCATCACTTCAGGCACACCATGCCCCTTGGCCTCACGGGCAAAATAATATACCAGCAACCCCACCACCAGCCCCCCGATGGCAGGGATAAGAATCCGCCAATACCATGCGACTGTGGTGACCACATCCAGGAGCCTGTCAGGAGAACCGTATGCCAGCGTTTGAACATAATTGATCAAATACCGAAATCCGACAGCACCATATCCGCCAGCCAACCCCACCAGGATGGCCAGCAGGGCCATGATGCTGTTTTCACCTGTCGTTAAGATTTTAAGTCCTGCAATTTTCTTTGAAAATAACTGGAACATAGAGCGTTGCCTTTCTGGCTGTTGTCAAAAAGTGTTCCGATTCAAAACGACGGTCAATGTCCCTGGTCCCATACTTTTCCGATGGATATTTCGGAACCTTGAGGTGCTCGTAAAAAGTCAAAACTTTCACATTTTAACTAGTTAACCTGTTGAAATTATTAAGCGCGAAATTTGAATAGTGCCAATTATCGGACTTTTTACGAGCCTATCAACCTTATTCTGACAACCCTTATAAATCCCAGCACGACCCGAACAACAATCATCTTTTCAGAATGACCGTCGATACGGTTTAACCCTGGGAAATGCCATACTAAAAATATTAGCCCCATGCTATAGCAGGTAAATAAAACCAGCATCAAGAATAAATAAGGTTCTTCCGGTCAATCCTAGGGTAATATTATTTCGGCTTGACAAATTTTTGAAAGTTACCTTTAACTTGAAACAACAAAAAGAATGACTGTTTTCTGGAAGGGACGCACAAAAAGATGCAAAAGAAGTACCATCGGAATCCCCGTTTAAATGGCCTCTACACCCAGTTCCGAAAGGGCCAATTCTCACGCCGGGAATTCCTGCGGATTGCGGCTCTCTTGGGCCATACCACCTTTGCCGGGATATACGGACTGCAGTTGATAAACCCCAGGCAGGCGAGGGCCGTTATCTATGGCGATAAACTGAGAGTTGCAGGCCTGCTGCCGCGTGTCCAATACCCGTCTGTGCTCAGACCCCAGGCGACCAACCAAGCCTTGCGGCAAGTATTCGAATATTTAACTTATACGGATTCAAACAATCACACCCACCCGTTTCTACTTGAACGATGGAAAGTTAGCGCGGACCTTAAAACCTGGTCTCTTTATTTAAGAAAACGCGTTTTCTTTAATAACGGACAGGCGCTCACAGCAGAGGATGTTGTTTTTTCCATTGAGCAATGGCTCAATAAAAGCAATCACGCCCCCATGAAATCCATTCTGGGCGACTATCTGACCCTCACCAATATCGAAAAAGTTGATGCCTACCAAATAAAGCTACACCTGAACCGGCCCGAAATCGCCGTGCCGGAGCATCTCAGTCATCCATCGGCCCTGATCCTTAATCACCGAACCTTTGAAGGCGACATCTTAGCCGCCCCCCATGGAACCGGGCCCTTTAGAATCGATACCTTTGAAGAAAATATCCGTTGTCTGCTGAAAAGGCGCTATGACTACTGGCAGCCGGGTTTACCGTATTTAAACGAAATTGAGTTCCTGGACCTGGGACGCAATCTGACCTCCCGGGCGTCTGCGTTGAAAAACCGATCCGTCGATTTAATTGACCTCAGTGATCTCGACAGCACCCGGGCGTACGGGGTCTTGAAAAGCCAGCGAACCATACAATTGACACCGGTCGTCAGCGCCAAGGCCAATGTACTTCGCATGCGGGTTGATCGGTCGCCCTGGATGGACAATCGGGTCCGTAGGGCCCTGAAGCTTTGCCAGCACCGGCAAAAAATCCGACAGTTGGTTCATCAGGGACAGGGCACCTTGGCAAATGATTTTCATGTGAGCCCGGCCCATCAAGAATATTGTCGCAAAGCTCCCCAGAAATTCGATCCGCGCCGGGCCAAACTCCTGCTGGAAGAAGCCGGGTATCCCGAGGGTTTGGATGCCCATTTGACGATTCCAGAAGGCCGACCCGATATTCTATCCCATGCCTTGGTTATTCAAGGGGATGCAGCCCGCGCCGGATTTAGAATTCATCTGCAAGAGCTCACGGCTCACGAGTACCATCGCAATCGAACTGAGTTTGACCTGGCGATTACCCCCTGGCCTCACTTTGCCATGGGCATTTCCGCGTTGCAATTGTCCATGCGGATGGAAACCGAAGATCTGCCTGGACCCTGGAATGAAACCCGCTGGCAGGATGAAGAATTCTTCCAATTACTATCTCGGGCAGCCTTAACCCTGAATGCTGATGAGCGTCAAAAAATATTCTGTAAATTGGAAGAAATTCAAGTGAGTCGGGGTGCGATTGGCATCGCCTACTGGCAAAACAGTTGGATTGCATCGAACAAGCGCGTTCAAAACATCCAGCCCCATCCAAATGACCACCTGCACCTCACCCGGGTTTGGTTGAAACCCAAACGCAATTAAAATCGTGTTCCAATATTTTAAAACCCTCTATTGCGCTTTGTATGCAAAAACACTCGGTATCGGGCTAGCCACTCGCAATGGCCATGGCCCGATAGATACATGTATCCAAACAGGATAAGCACACGATGCATTTATCGGGATCGAATGATACCATCCATGTTTCGCGATCTACGGCCAGCGCATCTGTGGGGCAGTGTGGTACGCACGCGGTGCAGCTGGTGCAACGATCATCCAAATGTTGAATCTCCGTAGCCAGAGGATCCACCTGTACGCCCATGTCGTTCAAATAGGCCAATCCCTTGTCAACCTGAGCCTCTTTCGCACGCAAAGCCACCATCATCATGCCCTGCTTCCCCGGATCGATACTCGCACGTAAAATATTGACCTGCACACCATAATCGGCAATCAGATGGTAGGTAATCGGTTGTTCGACAACATCTTCATTAAAACGCAGTACGACTCTTAATTCTTTCATGCTAGCACCTCCCTTCCGGCGGGCGCCCCCGGCAGCGATGCCTGCGGCTGGGTTAAAAGAAATTCACCTTTCTGGACAAGGTCCTTCAGATGGCTGGCAACCTTTTGGGCCAATTGATAGCTTGAAAATGAACCGGTCGGTACCTTTTTACCCTGAACTTCAATATGACCGGTTTTCAAGGCAGCATAGCTGACCTGTCCCAGTGAGGCCTCACCCTCGCCTCTGGGGTAAAAAGAACTGTAGTCCACAATCGGTGCCGTCAAATCCGTATCGCGAATGGCTACACATTGAGCCATATCCGCGTCCAGCATCGGTATGGGGACACCCACGGCAACACTTAACGTGACGCCATATCCGGTAAAAGAAACCGCCCGTATCCATTCTGAACTCATTTCTTTCAGGTTGCCAATCAGGGCCACGTTGCCGGCTGGCGCTTTGGGTGTTCCGTTTTCGTGTCTGGGGCTGGCAGGGTTATGTTGGGTTCCGTGCCATGCGACATACCCTTGGGCACCACAGAAAAAAATGCGCGTTCCGAGTCCGATGGTACGGTAATGGGGATCATTGAATAAGGGTGAAAGTTGGCCGGCACTGCAATAGTAAGCATTACCGATACGCGGTTTAAGTTTGCCCATGTAGGTATATATGGGCTTATTAGACAGATTCACGGCGACATTGTAATTTTGATAACAGTTGCGCGGATTGAACATAAAGGCGTCTGTCATATCGCTCAAGCCGATGGACTGATCGCGGCGTGTCTCGGGGTAGCAGTCGGTGCCATATGCACCTGCCTTTAATCGGACGGTTTTGCCCGCAATCAAATCCGCGATAACATGGGCACCGCCATAATCGAAACGACCCGGTTGCTTTTTGCTATTGCGGGGATCATCTTCTCTGAGCGCCGTGGCGCCAATATAGATATCCGCCGCCGCTAATCCCGCGTAGGCCGGGACATTGTTCAAGGATACAACCCCGCCACCGAATTTTATTTTTTCCCGGGGTTGCTTAATGTTCAGAAATGCACCCGACGAACACATGGGGCTGAAAGTGCCGGTAGTGACCACATCAACTTCACTGGCAATTTTTTGCGGGCCATGTTTCTGAACCATGGGTATTATCTCTTCAGCCGTAACGACCACCGCCGTTCCTTTCTGAATCTTGGCGTTGATCTCCTCTATTGTTTTGCTCATTTTATTTCCTTTTTGTTTTCGTTTTTGTCATCTAGCTTTTTTTAATGCGCCTTGGTATTCAAAAAGCGGTTTATCACCAAACCAGCACCCTCACGTGGGTACCTGGTCTGGAGCCCGGCATTATCCATAGGTGAATCCTCAAATTAAACGTCAACATTTCATATGGCCTTTTTGACTTTTTAAAATTTTTAAGCATGTATTATAGCTGTTGTAAGAATAATGTTCCGCTTCGTGCAAAAAGCGATACAGGTATTTTTTCGTGACAACATATCGATCAGAGTCATCACCTGTGCCCCACGGATTGGTGATGAAATTCTAACGATTCTTAGTAAAATTTAGTAGTCGAAACACCACCAATCCGTCAGGGCACTACGCTAGTGAGGCAGATTCAACCTGATATGTCGTCACGAAAAAATACCTGTACCGCTTGCACTCTGACTTTTATTTCGGAACATATTTTTGACATTTGGTATAACTTACCTATACGATTTCTTGAAACGTTCCAATTCAAAGCGTACAAAAAAAGCCGTAGGCGTTTGGTACGCCCACGGCTTTTTGGTCAATGAACAACCCTTCAGTCCATGGGCGCACCTCTGGCGCACATCATGGGCATCATGAATTCTCTTGATTCACGGATAGAAGATAGGTTTGTCATTTCGCAGCCTTGATTTCGATTATACTACAATGTAGTCCTATTTCTAAGGGTGTGTCAATAATTTTTTCGATTTGATCGCCGCCAGCATACCCGCATTACCGGTCATCATATTATCTCCCAGGGGTGCACCCCAGACAACCGGTAGGCTTGAGGCCCGAATCAGATCCCGTTTGGGCCCGGTGGCAATGATGGCCTGAATATTTTTATAGCCGACAGACTTGCGAAGGTAGCAGCCGTGTCCGCCCTCGGCCAGAATCTGTTCATGACTGAGGTCACCATTGGCTAAGTCTCGAATCAAACCTTCCAAACGTTCACGAGTTATGTCGTGGGTATGGTATTCAAAAAAACCAGCGATCTCCCCACCGGTCATAACCGCACCGACGGTATGCGAAGTGGCCGCATCCAGTACCACCAGGGGATCCAATTCTTGGGCATTTTCATCGGTTGTCGCCCCCAATATGGCGGCCATGCCGCTATCCATGACATAGGCCGTTTTAGCCGGTATCTTCAGTGCCTGTTGCAGAATGGTTCTTAAGCGGTTCATTTCCAAAGGAATGGTTTGGTGGTCATATAAGAGTTTGTGGGGGTGGGGTGATTTGTTCAGTATATCCACAAAGCTATTGTGCCGAAAGTCAAGATGGGATATCCCCCCGGGTGGCACACCGTGATCCTGGGCGCAAACTGCCAGGATATCAAATGAAAAGGACACCCCAAATCCACTTACTATTTTCTGTAAACGAGCCAGGTTCAAATCCGTCAAAACAACATGGGTATAACGATTGTCGCTGACAAATCTCCGGGCTTCTTCCTCAGAAACCACCTGCAAACCCCAGGATGCCACTTTTTCCATATTATGATTTAATGTAGCAGCAGCTGAATCGCTAATCACCACCGAAGCAGTGGTAGCCCGATCCTTCAACACGCGTGTCACGGCGCCACCGCCCATTTCCCCTCCGGTAAGCACAATATTGCCACGGCTTGCTGCAATCTGCTTGGCAACCTCGATTACGGGCGATGCCACCACGGCCTTATATTGCTCCCCGGTTTCATCATCGAAAAAAAGAACATCCATGGTTCCGGCGCCGATATCCACCAACAAGTACCTGCTCACGACAATCTCCCTATTAAAGATACAAGCCCAGGCCAATCGGCTGAAGACTGTAAGACTATTTAGCAGCCATAAGCGATCAGCTTTCAGCCACCAGCAGGCTAAGATCCAGGGCTTACTGCTGTCGGCTATCCCTTAAACAATCCACCCCATTTGCATATTAGCATTGAACCTGTTGGAACGGCAAGCCTATCACAACCGAAAAATTCATTCCGTTTTGCTTTGACAGCGGTATTTTGGTTGCGTATTAAAACCATACACTTACTATGAAAAGCGATGCCATGGTTGTAATTATACCCAGAAGTTGGAAAGGATCACTTTATGCAGGAACTTAAGGAAACATTTAACCAGATTCAATCTTATCTGGAATCGGTTGAAACAGACATGTTTACCATGCTTGAAGACCTCGTTACCATTCAAAGTAGTAGCCATAATAAAGCCGGGATCGATCAAACCGCGCATGAAATTGCTAAATCGTTTAAGGATCTGCCGGTCACCACTGAACTCGTTTCCCAGGTGCTTCAAGGCAATCATTTGCTGATACGATCCATTGCTCAGCCAAATTTCCCCAAGCAAGCGCTCCTGGTCGGACATATGGATACCGTTTTTCCCAAAGACACAGACTTTAACTGGTATAAACAAGACGAAGCCAAAAGCTACGGTCCCGGTGTGGTTGACATGAAAGGCGGTTTGGTGGTTGGCATTTTTGCGCTAAAAGCGCTTAATCAACTCGGCTTGCTCCAGGAGATACCGCTTACCTTTATTTTTAATTCAGATGAGGAAATCGGATCCAGGAGTTCCATCGACTTGATCCAGAAAGAGGCCAACGCCAGTGCTTTTGCTTTTGTTCTGGAAGCAGGTGGGGCCGGTAATCAGGTCGTCACAGGCCGCAAAGGCAATCTCACCATTGAATTGCATATCCAAGGCAAGGCCGGACATGCGGCTTTTGCCACCCAACAAAAAGCTAGCGCCAATCTGGAATTGGCCCATAAAATTATTGAATTCGAAGCCTTAAACGATTTTGAAAAAGGAATTTCCATCAATGTGGGTAAAATCGATGGCGGCATCGGCCCCAATACGATCCCTGAGTTTGCCAACGCCCAAATTGATTTCCGCTATGTGAATCCGGTTGATCTGAGACTTCTGGAGGAAAAAGTGACGAAAATCGCCGACACAACCACAGTTCTCGGAACTCACAGTCGTGTTGATTTCATCTCCGGTAGGCCGCCCATGCAAAAAAGTGAAAAAAACCGCAAGCTTTTTGAGATCGCCGCAGGCATTGCCAAGCAATTGGGCTATCCCTTGCAGGAAGAATTCCGGAATGGTGTCTCCGACGCCAATTTCATTGCCGATCTGAACGTTCCTGTGCTGGATGGTCTGGGACCGATCGGCGGTCGGGATCATAGCCGCGACGAATTTATGATCACGAAGAGCCTGCCCCAACGAACCCTGCTTTTAGCCTGCACCTTACTTGAATGCTGGAGGACCTTTGGTCACGCTAAGCTAGTGGCTCTTGGCTGTTAGCGGCAAAAAGCTAACAGCCAAATGCTAAGAGCGCATCCGCAGGATCCTCGTGGAATTGACAACCGCTACCAGCGCCGTACCCATATCTGCAAACACAGCCTCCCACATGGAAGCCATTCCCAGGCTGCCCATTAGAATAAAAAAACCTTTTATCAAAAATGCCAGGCAGATATTTTGCCATACGATTCGGCGGGTTATCTGGGCGATTGAAATGGCCTCGGCTACTTTCTTGGGTGAATCCTGCATGAGGACCACATCGGCTGTTTCGATGGCGGCGTCCGATCCCAAGCCTCCCATGGCAATGCCCACATCGGTCCGGGCGATCACGGGTGCATCATTGATGCCATCGCCCACAAAGGCGATACGATCTCCAGCATGACTTTGCGCCTGAATCTCTTCAAAAACACGAACCTTGTCTTCCGGTAATAAATCTGAATAAAATTCATCCAATTTAAGCTGCTTGGACACATACTCGGCCGCACAATTATTGTCACCGGTCAGCATGACAACCTTCACGATGCCGTTCTTTTTCAGGGTTTCAACAGTCGATTTCGCCTCCGGGCGAATCTGATCGCCGATGATGATATAGCCGGCATATTGATTGTCTACGGCCACATGCACCACCGTACCGTCAAAATTGCAGCGGTCATGATCCACGGCTTCCGAATGGAGCAAGCGGTCATTTCCCACCAGAATCTCCCTGTTTTGGTACCGAGCCCGAACACCCCGGCCTGCCAGGTTTTCGTGTCCGGATATGTGTTGGCTTTCCAGGTGTAACCCGGATTGCGAGAACGCTGCCAATATAGAGAGTGCGATGGGGTGGTTCGATTGCGCCTCGGCGGCGGCTGCGAATTCCAGAACCTGATTTTCTGAATATCCATTGAGAGGGGTAATTTCTGATACGTTAAAAACACCTTGGGTCAAGGTTCCGGTTTTATCGAACACCACTGTTTTCACGTTGGCCAACGCATCGATAAAGTTGGATCCTTTGACCAATATACCCCTGCGGGAAGCCAGGCCAATCCCCGCAAAATAGCCCAAGGGAATACTGATAACCAACGCGCACGGACAGGATATAACCAGCAGGACCAGGGCGCGATAAATCCATGTGTTGAAGCTTGCATCTGCGATGAACAGGGGCGGCACACAGGCAATCATGGCTGCGATCACCACCACAGCCGGCGTATAATAACGCGCAAACTTGGTTATAAATTTCTCTGTACGGGCCTTTCTGGCTGTGGCGTTCTCCACCAATTCCATAACCTTGGCAATGGATGATTCTTCAAAACGCCGGGTAACACGCACCGTCAAGGCCGCTGTCTGATTAACCTGCCCGGCCATAACATCCTCACCGGGTGCAACCGATACGGGAACAGACTCGCCGGTCAGGGCGGATGTATCCACGTGTGACGTGCCTGTCAACACCTCGCCATCCAATGGGATTTTTTCACCGGGCCTGATCAGTATGGTTTCGCCGATAGCCACTGAGCCCGGGACTGTCTCCCGAAAGCCCGCATTGGTTTTTAGCGTGGCCTTTTCAGGTCTTGCCGCCAATAAAGCTCCGATGGAGCGCCGCGATCCATCCACTGCCCGGTTTTGAAGCAGTTCCCCGATTTTATAGAAAACCATGACACCAACAGCCTCTGAGTAGGCTTGAATCGCCAAAGCCCCTACTGTGGCAATAACCATTAACACGTTTTCATCAAAAAATTCTTTGCGTCGTATGGTTTTCCCAGCAGCGAGCAAAACATTGAAACCGGCCAGAAGATAGGCGCTCAAGACGATAATGAATTCCAGATATGCTAACTTATTCTGATGGAACCATGACGCCAAAACCAGGTGAGAAAGCAATAGTAGGATGGCTGCAACCAAACCAACCAATTCTTTCCGGGGAATTTTCCCGTGGACAGGTTCGGTCTGTTCCGCCCAACCGACCCGATCCGATTTGACGACCACTTCAATATTTGGCTCGCTAGCGGACACCGCTGCGACCACCTGAGCGACATTGCTGGATTTTACATGCAGGCTTAAGGTGGCAAAATCAACCACCGCGTCCTGGAGACCCTCCTGATTATTTAAGTCCTTTTCGATCTTGGCGGCACAATTGGCGCAATCCAGATTTTTGAGTTCGAATTTTCGAGATTTTAAAGCTTCTCGCATCTTAAATATCCTGTTTTTCATGCATGAAGTTAATGCTGGGCTGCGATATTACTCCTGAATGTGCTCCATACCGAGATTCAGTAACCTGCGCATATGCTCGTCGTCCAGTGAATAATAAATCACCTTCCCGTCCCGACGACTTTTAACGATGCGAGCCTGTTTCAGGTTTTTCAATTGATGTGAAACAGCCGGTTGTTTCATCTGTAGCAAAGCGCAAAGATCACAAACACACAACTCCGACTCGCTTAAAGCCCATAAAATCCTGAGACGCGTCCCATCACCAAAAAGCTTAAATAGATCCGCAAGATCATCTATATACGCTTCATCGGGTAGGCGATCTTTGACAGCATGAACGATCTCGGTATGAATCCCTTTGGTGATACAAGCCAGACCCGGATCCATGTTTTGCTTTGATAGTTGCATTCATTTCTCCAATTTTTAGATTAACATATTATCATATGCACATATATTGATTTATAATCCATTTGTCAAGATCCTTTCTAAAGAGTTGAAACGCCTTTAGCCCGAAACGATACCTTGTTCTGACGACCATTTTAACCCATGATTTTCCTCGTGTACCGCGACTTGAAAATAGTCTTCTGATGATATACGCTGGCTTCCAAACCAGCTGTAAAACAGAATGTATGCGTTAATATCGAACCAGTTGCAGCGCCAGAGCAGTAAACAGGAACCAAAAGTGATAAATGTACACCAGGAAGTTCTAGAGGCCGAGGCCCGAATCCGGCCCCATATCCGCCTTACATATTTAGAATATTCCCCGTATCTAAGCCACCAGGTGGGTGGCCAGGTATATCTGAAGCTCGAGTGTTTGCAGTATACCGGGTCCTTTAAATATCGCGGTGCGCTGAATAAATATCTTTCACTGTCTGAAAAGGATCGCAAAACCCCCGTGATTACGGCATCATCCGGTAATCATGGCACGGCCCTGGCTGCCCTTTTATACAAATTTGGGGGTCAGGGACGCATTTTCTTGCCTCAAAATGCATCCACAGCCAAAATAGAACAGCTACGACAATATGGTTTAGAGCTGGTGTTTCATGGGTCCGATTGTGTTGAAAGCGAAACCCTGGCGCTTCAAACCGCCCGCCAGAACAATCAGGTTTATATTTCCCCTTATAACGATCCACAAATCATCGGCGGGCAAGGTACGATTGCCATCGAGCTGCGCCATCAGATGCCTGCCGTCGATACGGTCTTGGTCCCCGTTGGTGGGGGTGGTTTGATATCCGGTATTGCCGGCTATTTAAAACCGGTAAACAACCAAATTCGTATCATCGCCTGCCAGCCGGAAAACTCGGCCGTCATGCATGCCTCCATCCAGGCCGGAAAAATAGTGGAGATGGATTCCAAGCCCACCGTGGCCGATGGTACCGCCGGGGGAATCGATCCCCAATCGATCACATTCGAAATCTGCCAAAAAGTGGTGGATGATTATCTACTCGTCAGCGAGGCAGAAATAAAATCGGCCATACGCCATATGATCATTCACCATCAGTTGCTGATCGAGGGGGCTGCTGCGCTACCTGTGGCATGTCTGCTAAAACACAAAAATCGATTTAAGGGGCTCAACATTGCGCTTATTATCAGCGGCAAAAAGATCACCCCAACGCTAATCAAGGAGATAATGCATGCCATTTGAAACCTTTGAACTGGAAAGAATCCAATCCCTCTATGAAAACACGGTTCAGTATAATTTGACCGAAAGTGGTATCCATCCCTTTACCGCCAGGGAATTCCTCGGTGAGACTGAAATTGACACCCTGCTGAATCTTCGCCTGGGCTACGGCCAAACCAATGGTTCCGTCGAGATGAGAAAAGCCATCAGTCAATATTATCCATCCGCCGGTATTGATAACATTCTGGCAACCAATGGATCGGCTGAAGCCAACTTCACCTTTGCAAGCAGCAATATCGGTCCGGGTGACGAAGTTGTGATAATGCTGCCCAATTATATGCAAATTTGGGGTATCGCCCACCATATGGGTGCCATGGTCAAACCCTTTTATCTCAAAGAGGATCTCGGCTGGGCGCCTGATCTGGATGAGCTGAAACAGACGGTTACACCTCAAACCAAACTGATCTGTTTGTGCAACCCCAACAATCCCACCGGCGCCATTTTAGATGCCAATGCCATGGATGCCATTGTTGAAATCGCCAAATCGTGCCAGGCTCTGTTACATGTGGACGAAATTTATCGCGGGGCCGAGTTGGAAGGTGACGAAACCCCGACGTTTTACGGCCTTTACGACAAAGTCATTATTTCCATGAGTCTGTCAAAATCATACTCACTGCCCGGTCTGCGCTTGGGATGGCTGGTGGGTCCGGAAGCCCTGGTGGAAAGAGCCTGGGCCTATCATGACTATACCTCCATTGCGCCCACCATCATGAGCCAATATATTGCCACGCGGGTTATGCAGCCGGAACGACGAAAAAAAGTATTGTCACGCGGGCGACGATTGTTACGGGAAAACCTGATCGCCTTTCAGCAGTGGGTTGATAGTCATATGGGTTTGTTTCATTTTATTTCACCGCGTGCCGGTGGCATGGCGTTTTTACGATATCATTTCGATATCAACTCCACCGAACTGTCTGACAGGCTTCGAACCCAAAAAAGCGTTTTCATCATTCCGGGTGATTGTTTTGGTATGGATCATTACCTGCGTATCGGTATCGGCGGCCAACAGGAGCACCTCTTGGCCGGATTAAAATTGATTGACGCGATGTTGGAAGGGCTATAACTATAGCTTTTTGACCGGTTGAGCCGCCATTGGTTGCAACCTTGTAATTATCACGAATGGCCGCCGGCTCTCACAAGGAAGATTGCCATGCTACGGATTGTTTGTCACGGTGACAGTTTGACCGAAGGAGCGGATTTGGAAACGCACTTACGCTGGCCGTCTCTACTGCAAAACGCTTTGGATGCAGAGGTAATCAACACCGGTATCGGCGGGGACAGTACCGCCGGAATGCTTAGCCGGTTTTCCACTGATGTCATCAAGCATAAACCCAGAGCAGTTATCCTCCTGGGCAGCACCAATGATTTTTGGTTTGATTTATCCCTCAATACATCAATTTCAAATCTATTCACCATGGCCTATCAGGCTCAATATCATGGCATTGAGCCCCTATTCGGCCTGCCGCTACCTGTGGATGTCAACCAGGCCAGTAAATACGCTGAAACCGGACCGGAAACAGGATATGAGAAGCTGTTTGCGAAAATACAGCAATTTAATATTCGATTAAACACATTGGCTCAAGTAGACCAAATAACCGTTATCAACTTTTATGACCTGTTTTTGACGGATGATACGAACATCCGTTCCGATTGCTATCTCGAAGACGGGGTGCATCCCAACGTGAAGGGGCATCAGCGTATGACCGATTTAGCCGTATCGATTATAAAATCCTCCGACACCTTAGAGATCTTACCCCGGAGTTGATTGCTACCCAAACACTTATGTTTAAGGAACAATAACCATGACCGAGTCCCAAAATGATACCAAAGCCCCACAGCAGATTAAAAATGTACTGGCCGTCGATAATGATGCCATTATGCTGAAATTTCTTTCAAAGATCCTCGAGAAAGCGGGTCTGCACGTAAAGACAGCGTCTGATGGCGTTTCAGCCATTGATATTCTTGAGTCGTATCAACCCGATCTATTTTTTATCGATTTGGTAATGCCCAATATCGATGGACGCTCCCTGTGCCGTATCATCCGCAGTCAGGACAAATTCAAAACAACCCCGATCGTTATCATTTCCGCAATTGCAGCCGAAGAGTCCATCGATACAGTATCATTGGGGGCCAATGTTTGCATCGCCAAAGTTGCCTTTGCCCATATGGAAACGGTCATTACCAAATTTATAGACGATCCCAGTCTGCTTTGGGAACCGTCATTGGGCAATCGTGTTTTAGGCGCGGATGCGTTGGCACCCCGAAATATTACCAATGAACTTCTGACCATTAACCGCCACTTTCGCATCATGCTGGATAGCATTTCCAATGGTATCGTTGAATTGGATCAAAACAAGCGCATTATATACACGAATCCAGCGGCATTGAATTTTTTTTCAATGACCGCTGAGACGATGTTGGGGAAAAATATTTCCCAACTTTTTCAGGTGACCAGTGACGATCCTCTCAATTCACTCCTCAATCCGGCGGATTCCCAAAAAAAATCAGACCAGCAATCCATTCAAATGACCATCCACGAACGCATTCTCAATATTAGTGTTGTTGCCTCCGGCGCCAGTCGCGAAACCAAAGTAATTGTCATGGAGGATATCACCCAACGCGAAACCTCAAAGCAAAAACTGATTGAAGCGAACGAAAAGCTTGAGGTTCTGGCCCGGGTTGATGGTTTGACGAGTGTTTCCAACCGTCGTCACTTCGATGATTTACTCCCGCAAGAATGGGGGCGAATGCGGCGTAAAAAAGGGGAATTAGGCCTGCTCATTTGCGACGTGGATTATTTTAAACCCTACAACGATACCTATGGCCATTTGGAGGGCGACACCTGTTTGCGCCGTATCGCCCAGGCCATTGACAACAGTCTTCAGCGACCATCTGATATTGTGGCGCGTTACGGGGGCGATGAATTTGTCATCCTATTGCCCAATACCAACCTTGACGGCGTCCTGCATCTGGCCGATGAAATCCATGCCCAGGTGGGTCAACTGAAAATAAAGCATAAACAATCCCCCATTGCCGACTGGGTGACGGTGACCATTGGCGCCTGCAGTGGCCTCCCGGATGAATCCTTACCCGCATACAAGTTCATTTGGCTGGCCGACAAGGCCCTTTATGAGGCCAAATTAAAGGGGCGTAATTGTGCCGTAGGCAAAGCATGGCCCAGCTCCGGGATGGTGGCCTGAACCTTCTCATCCTTGAAATCCCCAAATTTCTGACAGATGGTATCGCGGATCGGAAAAAAAAATCCAGGCCGAAAAGAAACCACTGAGCCGTTTGGAAGAAAAATACCGCCGGCTGGACGGTCAAATTATCCAACTTGCCGCCGCCGGAACGTTTATCCAAAAACCCGTTACCTTAAATGAAATTTTCCATAAAATAGCCGACATTCTAAGTTCATGATATGACCAATTAGCGCGTGATGATGAAAAATGGACTTTTGACGGCAATCCTTGCATTAAATAACGTTACAAGGCGTTATGTCCAGAATTCCTGCAAAATATTCACAACATCATTCGGTTCGCTTACGGACTTGGAATTCCAGTCGTCGGGATACATATCCTGGTAACGTGGGGAAGTAAAACGACTGTCGATCAGCAAGACCACGCCGCGGTCGTTTTCAGAACGGATTACGCGTCCCGATGCTTGCAGCACCTTGTTGAAACCCGGAAATATATAGGCAAATTCATAACCGGCCTCGTACTGTTCTGCAAAATAGGCATTGATCAGCTCGCGCTCCAGACTAGGAGGCGGCAAACCCACCCCAACGATCACCGCGCCGGTAAGGCGGTCGCCCACCAGATCGATTCCTTCACCAAACACACCGCCCATAACGGCAAATCCGACCAGGCTCGTACTATTGTGCTGCTGAAACCTTTTCAGGAATCTTTCCCGTTCGGTCTCCGATAACCCTGACCGCTGTACCAGTGTTTCCACGTGCGGACACTGCTGTTGAAACGATTCCATCACCATGGACAGATAGGCATACGACGGAAAAAAAATGAGATAATTACCAACCTTTTGACTCACGACGGCACAGATAAGATCTGCTACCCGTCGCCGGGTGTTACGGCGATTGCGAAAAAAAGTGGACACACCCGATACCATAAGACAAAAATTCTCATGGGGAAACGGGGTGGTTAGAACCAGATCTGAAGACGCCTCACCACATCCGAACATTTTTTGAAAATAATCAATAGGCGTCAGGGTTGCAGAAAAAAAAATGGTGGCCCGTCCGCGATCCAGCACCTTACGCAATGGTTCCGAGGGATCGATACAAAAGAGCTTGATCCGGAAATCTTTTTTAATCTGTTCGCAACAGATTGCATATGACGCGTCCAACAGTTCGGCCACCTTCATAAACCGCACCACCTGGAAATAGCGTTCAATTAATGCCTCCCGAAACGGGGCCTCCCGATTGCGCGCCAGCCAATTTTCACAGGCTTTGATAAAATCTAATAAAATTGTCGTCAGGTCTTCGGGAAGGTCATCCAGCGCGAAGGCCTGCCCGTGATTCTGATTCGATTTTATAATCTTGAGAAATTGAGCGTTAACGCTACCCAAAATGCGATAAACATCCGGGAGCGTGTCCTTTACCAGGCGTCTGAGTGCCAAGAAAGGGCTCTTATGCGTCTCAGCAGAATACATTTCCCGAGAACGGTCCACCAGGTTGTGGGCCTCGTCCACCAGAAACAAATAGCTCTCCCGCCGGCGCAAAAAAAACCGGCGTAAATGCGCCTGGGGATCAAACACATAATTGTAGTCGCAAATGATACAATCCGCCAATTCTGATAATTCCAATGAAAATTCAAAGGGACAAATCTGAAATTGGCGTGCCACCTGTTCAATAAATTCCCGCTTCCATTGGTCTGTGTCATAGGCTTGCGCCAAGGCCGCATCGACACGGTCATAAAAGCCCCGGGCATATTCGCAAGCATCCCGGCTGCATTCGGCTTCGGCCTTGAAACGAATTTTTTCTTTGGCCGTCAAGGTTACAACCTTTAAGCACAAATCGTGCGCGTTCAATATGTCGAACGCTTCCTCGGCCACTTGTTTGCCGGTCGATCGTGCCGTTAGATAGAACATCCGATCATACTTGCCCCGGGCCAGCGTTTTTAATGCCGGCAGGATCGCCGCCATGGTTTTGCCAATGCCCGTCGGGGCTTGCACCAGCAATTGCGCTTTGTCCATAATGGCCTGATAGACCTCCGTCATCATCTGCGATTGACCGTCCCGAATCTCAGCAAAAGGAAATTGCAGTGCACGTATGGACTGATTACGGCCAGCCTGAAACTGCTGAACCATTTCCATACGTGCCACCAGACGTGAAATCAGCCGCATGAAAAAACCTTCCAGCTCCTTACGGGTGAATGATCGTCTGATTTCATAGGTTTTGCGGGTATGCAGCTGGGCATACGTCAGGCAGGTATCGACCGTTTCAAGATGATAATCCGCGGCAACCATGTAAGCATATATTTTTAATTGGGCCCAGTGATGGGAATTCTCCCCGATTTCATCGGGGTCTGGCTTGCGGACGGTGGTTTTGATTTCTTCTAGTTCGATCCGGCCATCCTGCCGACGGATACCGTCGATGCGACCGGACAGATGGATCGTCCAGGCACCCGTTTGCATGATATGCGAAATCGTGACTTCAGGCTCATAGCCCTGAGGTCGGGCCCGTTGAATCATCTGGTGCAGGGAGATGGCGGCCGCAGCCCGATCCGGAACAAAAATACCACTCTCCAGATCTCCCGATCGCATACACCGTTCCACCAGATTTCTGACGGATATGTGGATGGTATGGGAATGCATTTTAAGGGTTCAAGGACTCCAGGGTTCGAGTGTGATCGAGTTTGTTGGGTTTCTTGGGTTCATTGGGTTGATAAATGCATTAGAGATCAAAATCAAGCTGATCGCGGTTAGCAACTCAACAAACCATCAAAAGCTTATGGCTTATAGCTCATTGCTTACCATGTTTCAACCCGGCTAACCGGCGCCAGTGGCGTCACATGATCCACCGTCAAAGTGGCCGCGCCCCAGTCGACTTCCACCTTGCCTTCCAATATATACGGTCGATTGCGATCGACCATGTGGCAGAATCGCTCATAGGTCTTGGGGAAAAAGGTGCTTTCCACCAGACCGCTTTCATCCTCAAAAGTTAGAAACTCCATGGTATCGCCGTGTTTGGTCTGGACGCGCTTGCCTGTCACCAGCCAACCGGCAAATCGGATGCGCTGGCCAGTATAATCATGGATACGGATCGCCGAGATCGGGTCATGCTGTTGGAGGAGACGGCGATACAGTTGCATGGGATGGCGATCGCACAGAAATCCCAGAATCGAAAATTCCTGTCGCAGTTTTTGGAGGTCGTCGGCTTGGGGAAGCCGGGGCACGGTCACATGATCGTGGGTCTCATCAAACAGTCCTCGGGAATGCGGCCGCCGGTTTCGCTCCTTTTGCCATCGTGCCTGCTCCCACAGGATTTCGGCCCGGTTACCACTGTCGCAGAAGGCATCCAGGGCCCCACAATGAACCAGGGCCCGAGCCTCGGTTTCATCGGGTCGAACCCGCTGCATAAAATCCCACAGGCTTTGGAAAGACTGTTTACGACGCTCGGAAATAATTGCAGCCTGACAATTGGCAGATAGCCCTTTAATGGAAAGCAGACCCACCCGCAGGGATCGGTCCGCACCCCGCCAGGCAATTTCACTGCAATTGACATCCGGCGCCAGAACGTGAAGCCCCATCCGGCGCGCCTCAGAAACATAGGCAAAGGTACTATAGAATCCGCCTTGATTGCTGATAACAGCGGCCATGAACTCAGCCGGGAAGTGAACCTTGAGATAGGCGGCCTGAAAAGATACCCGGGCATAGGAGGCACTGTGGGGTTTACAAAACGAATACCCGCTAAAACTCATGATCATGTCCCAAACCGTGGCAATGATTTGGGTAGATACCCCCCGGGCAGTGGCGCCTGCGGAAAAGCGCTCAAAGTAATCCCGGAGTTTGCGCTCGCGGTCCTTTTTGGACATTACCTTTCGCAAACCATCGGCCTCGGCATGCGAGAACCCGGCAATAGCCACGGCTGCCCGGGAAACATCTTCCTGATAAACCATGATACCGAAAGTCTCTTCAAGTACGTCCCGCAGAAGGGGGTGGATCGGATCCCAGGAAGCGCCGTGCAGACGCCGGATATACTCCTGGATAAACCGGTTGGCTGCCGGGCGGATGATGCTGCTGTGGATAACCATATGTTCAAAGTCTCCCACACCGGCCTTTTTTTGCAAAAGGCGGGTAGCCGGACTTTCAATATAAAAACAACCCATGGTGTGGCCCTGGCCAATGGCTTCCTGGGTGGTAAAATCATCTTCCGGCTCCCAGTGACGTTCATCCAGCTCGGCACCATTCTGATGCAGGTTTTTGAGCGCATCCCGGATCACACCCAGGCTCCGGTTTCCCAAAAGATCAATTTTGACCAGCCCGGCTGTTTCGGTGGCATCCTTTTCCCATTGCAGTATGGGAACACCTTTGGGCGCCTTTTCCAGAGGGACATATGTATCTATGGGCGCGGGTGTGATGACCACACCACCGGGATGAACCGACAGGTACCGCGGGGTACCGGTAATCCGTTGGGCCAGGCCAATGATCTCCGGCCAGGGATCGGTGTAATCTAAATGCTTCAATTCGGGCAGCTGCCGCAGCCGTTTCTCCAAATCGGTTTTGGAGCGGCTGCTGTAAAAGTAAAAGGGTAGCCGTTTGGTGACTGTATTGATTTCTTGATCCGGCAGCCCAAACACCTTGGCAACCTCACGCAAGGCCATGCGGGGTTGAAAAAAAACATGATTTGAGACCATCGCCGCATGGCCTTTGTGTTTTTCCAGAACCTTGTCCAGAACATCGTCACGCTCATCCCAGGCAAAATCCACATCCAGATCCGGCGGATCACTGCGGCCGGGATTTAGAAAACGCTCAAAATAGAGGTTATGTTTGAGGGGACAGACGTTGGTGATACCCAGACAATACGCGATGATGGAAGCCGCCCCGGATCCACGGCCGCAGGTCCGCGGGCTGTGTTGGACAATATCCCGGACGACCAGAAAATAGGCGCCAAATCCCATGTCCTCAACCACCCGCAGTTCGTTCTCAATCCGTTCGACCACCGGCTCGGCCAGTTCCCGGCCATAACGTTGCCGGGCTCCACGGAAAACGGCATCCCGCAAACAAACTCCGGCTGAACGGCCGTGTTGATCCTGCCAAGGCGGCATAACCGTACCGAAATTAGGACCGGAAAAGGCCAATCGCTCGGCCAGATCCCGGGTTGCCTGAATGGCCTGCGGACAAATGGCAAAACGCCGGTCATATGTCTGCGGTGAAGCCAGCCAAGCATCAGCCGGGGCCACATCACCTTTTTTTAACCGGGATAGGCTGGTGTTGCGATCAATGGCCCTTAAAAGCCGGTGAATGGATGCATCTTCCGGAACCAGAAAAAAACTACTCGGACTGGCAACCAAATCCACCCCCAGGCGATTCGCTCTGCGACACAGGGGATGCCTACGCATCAGTGGGCGACGGGGCATATGGGCCATCACGGCAACACCATTCACATGCAAATTTTCCAACAGCCCCGGGTCGCTGGCCAAAAAAACGAGCCCCTGGGCATGGGTACAGACCACTGCCTCAATTTCAAAGTTGTCATTCAAGTGGCGCTGGGTCAGGATACGGCAGAGATTGCGATAGCCTTTGTCGCTTTCCACCAGACACACCAGGCGCCGGTTTGTATCCGGATCCGTCAGCTCGGCCCCAACGATGGGTCGCAATCCTTCCTGCTGACAAGCTGCCAGAAAAGTCCACAGACCGTAGAGGTTATCGGTATCCGTCAGCGCCAGGCGATCATAACCCATAGCGGCAGCAGCCCGACAGATGGCGCTGACGGAATCAACCCCCCACATGAGGGAATAATGCGATCGAACACATAAAGGGACCACGATATGCTCTCAATCTAAAATAGGACCTGACGCGATGCTGAAGTAAGAATCAACATCGAACGCTCAACATTGATATGCTATATGGCTGGGACGCTTGGATGCTGTCTAAAGCATAAAGCTAATCGCTTACCCGCCAATCCTTCGATGTTCAGTGTCCGGCGTTGGAAGTTCGATGCCCGGTTTACGCTGCTAAATGCTGCCCCACCCGTATCGCATCCCGGCCAAAACGGTCGCGGATCCGATCCAGGGCTGTCACGAGATTGGCCTGTTTTTCCTGGCGGTGCTCCGGGAATAGCTTCATCTGGGCCGGTGGAAAAACCAAGCGGTCACACATCAAGGACACATGACGGAGTCGTATCCGGCGGGTCCATGCCAGCAGCAAGGCTTGCCTGGCGAGGTTAAATAAGGTGGTGTCATTGGCAGTCGCCGGACGTGCGCCAAATTGGCGGGCCCGGCGGATTCCGTCGGAATGATCCAGAATGATGCCGACACGTCCCGCCGCCAGCCGGCGACGGCGCAGATTGCGACCGGCATCTTCGGTCATACGGTATAAGGTCCGTTCCAAGATGGTTCGATCATTGGTGTCATGGCTGAATTCATGTTCTATCCGGACCACCGGGCCTTTCTTACCCACCGGCAGCACCGGCGAGTTGTCGACACCCCGAACCGATTCATATAAAAAGGTGGCCCGTTTACCAAACGGGACCGCCAGGTGCCGCCGGTGTAGCGCTGCAACCTGGGATACCGTCATGAGATTTAATTCCCGCAGTTTGAGAAGATCGTTCTGTTCGATCCCGGGGACATACCAAATCGGTAATGGCGCCAACGTCGTCTGTTCCTCACCTTCGGCGACAACATATTCTCCCACCGGTTTGACCAGCCGGGTGGCCACCTTGGCCACCAGTTTATTGGGTGCCACAGACCATATGGGTGAAAGACCCAGGCCGGATTTCATATGCCGACTCAACCGCCAGGCCACATCAATGGGAGGTCCCCAAAGCCGGCTGGTTCCGGTTACGTCCACAAAAAGGTGCCCGTCTCTTTCACCACTCTCGATCAGGGGCGAAAAAGGCAGCGCTTCTTTAAAAACCGACCGCATGGCACGCTCATACCGATCCGGGTGCGGAGACAATGTCCGGGCATCCGGGCACACCCGCAAGGCCCTTCGGAGGGCCATCTGCTTGCGGACACCATTCTGATAGGCTTCTTCGCTCATGTCGTATACCGCCGATCGGGTGGATCCCTTGGGAGCAATAATGACCGGGCGGTCCGCCAGCCGGGGATCCACAACCCGTTCGACGGCCACGGCAAAATCGGCAATATTGATGTGGATAATAGCACGGGACATTTCGCATTTATCTCCCTGGACAATTCTTTTTGCGCGGCACGTTTGATTTGTGTTAGCACACGCCATTTACCACTTAGCCTTTTAGCTGTTTTGGCTAAAGGCTTTGGGCCTCACATGAACCCTGGAACCCTCGAATCCTCGGCCCCTCGAACCCTTAAGTTACTAGCCCCCTCTCCTTCAGCAACGTCTTTAGAGCCAAGGCATTGCGGGGGGCCTGGGCCTGAACATGGTTGTTGAAAAAAATAAGACCGCCCCGTGTGTATGCGGCCATTTTCTCGATTCGTTCTTCAACCCATTCGCGCAGCTCACTGTCACGATAGTCATAGTTGAACTGCTTTTGCATGTTTCCAGAGCGCCATCCCCTGGTATTGCGGCCATGCAGGCGAACATAAAAAAGATCGGGGCTTGTGACGATGTCCACCGTTGGGAACAATCCCTTGACGGCCGGCACATCCACAGCAACCAAGGATACCCGACGCCGCTCGAGTTCGGCATAGACGCTTTCCGTGGCCCAGGACACATGGCGAAATTCGATGGCCAAGGGCAGTCCGGCGAGTTCATCCAGCAAGGCGGCCAGATAACGCCTGTTCTTGGGGACCCGATGGAAAGAGGGTGGAAATTGTAACAGAACAGCAGCCAGCTGGCCGGCTTGGATTAGCGGGGCAATACCGTCTCGATACTGTTTGACATGCCCACGCCAGGCATCGACATCGATCTCGTGGGTCAAGTAACGAATCAATTTGGCCGCAAATTGGAAATTCGGTGGTACCTGCTGGCGCATGCGCTCAACCGCCTGCGATTTGGGCATCTGATACCAGGTATAGTTCAGCTCGGTTACGGTGAATGTCTGAGCATAGCATGCCAGCATGCCGCCTGATTTCGTGTCCAATGGATAAAATCCGGCTTCGGCCCATTCAGCATACGAATAGCCGCTGGTGCCGACACGGATGTCACAGCCATATTTTGGTTTTTGGCTTGGTTTGTTTATTGCGTTCATTGCGTTCATTGCGTTTGTTGGGTTCATTGAACCCAGGCTATTCGGTTTTTAGGCTGAAGATTGTTAGGTTGCTCAAAGTCCACCGCGCAAAGCTCAACTCGCAACTCTAATATGAGTTAAAACGCTGGGATGCTACAAATCGGGGTCGGTATCGGTATCGCTATCGCTATCGGTATCGAACCCAACAAACACGCTTCCTCGTAACGCGCAACCCGCATCTCCCTCAACCCCTTCCAGCTTACAGCTTATGGCTGATCGCTGAACGCTGAATCCCCACCACCTTCCCCTGCACCAATACATCGCCGAAGCCGTAACGCATGGACTTGAAACGCGCGTTTTCCGGGCGGAGTTCAACATGGTCCTTGTGGAGATAAAATCGCTTGACGGTTGCTTCTTCACCATGGATCAATGCCACTACAACCTCACCGCTACGGGCATATTGTCGCGGCTCGCAAATGGCCAAATCGTTGTGCAAAATTCCGGCATCCTTCATGGAATCGCCGCTAACACGTAGCGCAAAAAGATTCTGCCCCCGGTAAACCGTTGCATCCAGAACGACACTCCCCCCCCACTCCTGTTGGGCATACATGGGCAGACCTGCGGTTATGCTCCCGATGATCGGCACTTCACGCCAACGCTGTTGCGCGGCCATTTCGCTTGCGCGGTTCAAAAGATAAACGGATCGGCTGTAGCGTCCTTCGCGTTTAACATAACCCTTTGCCTCCAGAGTTCTCAGCATCTGGGCGACGGCGGTGTGGCTCACACCCAGATCTGAAGCCGCCTGCCGCAGGCTGGGCATCCGATTGGATCGCTCGATCGCCCCGTGTAGATATGCCAAAAACTGTTCCTGTTTGGGGGTTAGCTGTTGTCGCATACACCCTCCCTATGTGTTGAGTGTTTCAAATCACAGATTTTGTGTTCTGGAAAACCCATGTTGGTCCACCATAGCCTCCCAAAATGTAAATGTCAATGTAAATATAATGTACATGGATCCCCACGGGTAAACCCGTGGTCCCATTGAAATATCCGTCTTCGCTCTGCAAGCTACGCCGAGACAAGACGCCGCGATTATCCGCCTTGTCTTTGGGGTGACATCGCGCCCTAGCATTAACTCATTTTTTTGGCATTCATCCACGGGCAAGCCCGTGGTATTCGCGAAGGCGGATAAAACAAGGATCCAAGGATTCAAGGGGTCCAGGGAAGCTATAAGCCACAAGCAGTAAGCCTTAAGCTGCTTATGGATTATAGCTTACAGCTGAATGCTGGTTTAAGGCATCCCGGCATTATAGCAATAATAGGGTTGACGGGTTGGAGGGGGAAGGGGTGAAGGAGTTGTGGGTAACGCGTATCGTGTTGCGGGTTCCGGTTCATTGGGTCTATTGGGTTTATTGCGTTCCGTATCGAAATCAACTAAAAAAGGCAACCACGCCGTGACGACATGATTGCCTTTGAGTAGATTCGGGGTAAGGCTTAGAGATAATCGAGTAACTTTTTACCTGCAGAAAATTTTACAACATTTTTGCCTTTGATTTTGATGACTTCACCGGTCTGCGGATTGCGGCCCTTGCGGGTTTTGCGGTATACTTTTTTGAATGTACCGAATCCGACCAAGGTTACCTTGCCGTTTCTTTTCTTGAGTGCCTTGGCTACATTGCCCATAAATGAATCAAGAGCTGCGCCAGCGGCGACCTTTGAAACGCCTGCATCTTTTGCCATCTGTTCAATCAATTCTGCTTTTGTCATGTGCTCCCCCTTTTTTTTGTTTGGTTTGGTTCTACCAGGACAACATCGTTGAAAGCGAATTACAGTAAGAAAACTAAAATGTCAAGAGGAAAAGCTTATGAATTATGGATTTATAAGCACCATCACCTTAAAATAGCTACCGAAGCCTTTTCGCAGCATTGCGTCCGGCAAAATCTTCCAGATGGCAACTGAAAACGGGGTCGGCAGTCGCTGTACCAGTTGTTAAAAACATGCACCAACGTGTGCCGGCATTTAAGCGACACTCATATTGACCAAACGAAATATAAAGGAATCGCTTGAATTCGACAAACAAAGTTTTTCGCCAAGCAACCCCAAGTATGAGATTTGGACTTGCTATTGACATCAAATGTGTCATTTGACATATGGCGACTGCCAAAACAATTCATACCACTAATTTATACAAAGGGAATTGCAAAATGGAAAAAAATAAAATCGAAGTGACTCTCCAACCGGAAAACCGCCCTATTCACGCCCAGCCGGATCAATCCCTGTTGGAAGCGATGATTGATGCCGGCATTTTGCTGCGGGCTGATTGTGGTGGCAAAGGGAAGTGTGCCAAGTGTCGTATTCAGATCTCAGATGAAAGCCGCAATTCAGTGTCCAAGCCCACAGATGCCGAGCTGCGCGTATTGAAAGCCAGAGAACTTCAAAATGGCTATCGGCTGGCTTGCCAGGTTTCAGCATCGGAATCCATTACTGTCAGCATACCGGAGCAGACGCTGTTAAAACCGGAGGTTGCCCAAAAGGGCCCCACCCTGTTGCCTGTTCTGGAACCAGTGGCATCCGAGGATACTTCCGAGCATTTTGGCATTGCCGTAGACCTGGGCACCACAACCATTGCGGTTTATTTGTGCGATACCAACCGCCGCAACGTTCTGTCTTCTGTATCTCTGCGCAACCCACAGGTGATTTACGGCGATGATGTCATGAGCCGCATCACGGCTGTTTATCAGCATGACAATCTGCTGGCAAAGCTCCACAAATCAGCCGTACAGGCCATAGAGTGGGGTATTTATTCTTTGTGTCGATCCTCACAAATTCAAACCCATCAACTGGATCAGATGGTAGTGGTCGGCAACAGTACCATGATCCATCTGTTTGCCAATGAAGATCCGGCGTCCATCGGCGTATACCCCTATGAGCCTAAGTTTAAAGATGAACGCGAATTTGCAGCTGCATCACTGGGGTTCAGTTTTAATCCTGATGCTGTTGTGACGACCCTGCCATTGATTTCGGGATTTCTGGGTTCTGATATCGTCGCTGCCAGTTTGGCGGCCGATCATCGCCACTGGCAGAACGGAACCGTGCTGATCGATGTGGGCACCAACGGTGAAGTGATCCTGCTGCAGGATGACCAGTTTACAGCCACATCCTGTGCAACCGGCCCGGCGTTTGAAGGCGCCAGTATACATCATGGCATGCACGCAATCTCCGGTGCCATTGATGATGTCAAAATTGATCCGAAAACCGGTCGTCCAAGTTGCTCGGTCATTCAAAAAGACCCTGCCAAATTAAAGAAACCCGCGGGAATATGCGGATCCGGCGTTGTCAGTGCCATTGCCGAACTCTACCGCTGCGGTATGATATTAAAGGATGGCCGTATCCTACCGGACAATTTCCCGGACTCATTTGTGCAACACGAAGATGAACCCCCGGCATATGTACTTGTTCCGTCCGAACAAGCCCAGTCAAAGCGGACAGTAACCCTTACCCAGGCGGATGTCCGCGCGATTCAATTAGCCAAGGGCGCACTCTATACCGGCATCAGCCTTCTGTGCCTGGAAATGGGCATAATAAAACCCAGCCGTATTTTGATCGCCGGCGCATTTGGCAGCTATATCAACATTCAAGATGCTTTAACCATCGGCCTTTTTCCGGAAATAGACCCGGGGAATGTAAAAGTTGTGGGAAACGCCGCCGGAGCCGGCGCAATTCTGGCATTGTTTGATGATGCCTATCGCCAAACAGCCTTGGTACTATCCCGCGAAACCAAGGTGGTGGATTTAGGTGGCCACCCTAAATTTCAGGATGTGTTCATGCGCTCGCTGGCCTTTCCGGACTGACAGCCCTAAGCTCTAAGAAATGGGCCCTCAGCGGCTGAAAGCTTAGGCCTAATTGCTTATCGCTAATGTTTCCCCCACCCGGGGTACAACGACATCATATCCATCCGCCCGTAAATACTTGGCAAACGCCAATGACTGATCCTCTTCGCCGTGAACCAGGGCGATTTTTTTAACGCGCAGGTTGGAGGATCTCAGAAAGTGGCGCATCTCTTCCTTATCACCGTGGGCACTAAAACCGCCCAACTTCACCACCTGAGCCTGGAGTGGATATTCTTTGTTCAAAATTTTCATAATGGGCGGTGCGCCCTTGCGTCCGCTCTCCTGATAGGCAATGCCCTGATCCAGCAGTCGGCGTCCCAATGTATTCGCAGCCATGTAACCCACAATCAGGATGGTATGTTTGGGGTTATGAATTTTGTAACGCAGGTGGTGAAGGATACGCCCAGCCTCACACATGCCCGATGCTGAAATCACAATATGGGGCTTTTCTTCCCGGTTTAAGGCCATGGATTCCTCCACTGAGGCGACGAAGTGTATCTGATCCAGATAAAATGGATTGCGACCGTACTTTAAAAAAGTATCATGGGTGTCGGCATCATAAACCTCGGGATGTTCGCCGAATACGCGCGTTAGTTTGGTGGCCAAGGGACTATCCACATAAATCGGCACCTTGGGAGTTTGCGCCTCTTTGTAAAGCTCATGGAGGGTATACAGCAATTCCTGAGTGCGCCCGAACGCAAACGACGGTATCAAAACGGATCCGCCGCGCGCCACGGTTTCAGTTAGAACCTTCTTGAGACCTGGCTTTAAATCCTTGACCGGTTCGTGCAGACGATCACCATAGGTACTTTCCATAATCAACAAATCAACATCCTGATCGCCGGCTTCAAAATCGGTATTCGGATCTCGAATAATAGGCTTTCCAAAGCGCCCGATATCACCGGTATAGGCAATCACGGCGTTACGACCATTTTCTTGAACCTGGAGCATACTCAGCGCCGAGCCCAATATATGACCGGCATCATAAAAGGTGCAGGTAATACCTTTCCCGGCAGGAATGGCATGGCGATATGGATAGCCGTCTATAACATCAATCGTATCCTCAGCATCCGCTATTGTGTATAAGGGTTTGATACCGGCGATGTCATGTTCAGCCATCAGTTGGTCGATTTTGGTTACATCAAGCTGGTGTCGGCTTTTCTTTAAAATCTGCTGAATTTCACGTGCCTCGCGCTGGGTGGGCTTACGACCATTGGATGCTTTTTTCAATTGATTCAGGTGATTGCGCAATGTTTTATAGTTCAGATAGGCGGCGTCTGATTCCTGAATATGGGCCGCATCCAAAAGGAGGAACTTACAGGCATCCGCTGTAGCCCGGGTACATAATACACGGCCGTTGAATCCCTTTTTTACCAAAACCGGCAGCCGTCCGCTATGATCGATGTGGGCATGCGACAGGACAACATTGGTAATACCGGCGGGGTCCAGCGGCATAACGCGGTTTTTTTCAAAGGCTTCTTTGCGGCGTCCCTGAAACATACCGCAATCCAGGAGAATACGATCCTGATCGGTTGACAATAAATGCATGGAACCCGTCACTTCTCTCACCGCACCGTAGAATGTTAGTTGCATTGTATCCCTTTCATTTTTGGTAATCGGTACTGAATCATATAATTATGATTAATTTATCTTTCACATATAGGATGCAACAAATGGTATTTTAGGCGTTTAGACCGTGAGGCTGTTAGCAGCTAACAGCCAAACAGTCTTCAGCCTAATAGCCTGATCCATCTGTGGAATTCTTCTTTATGAGTACGACAACAAATGCGTCCGCAAATTGGCTTTCTTGTTTTTAATACCCAGTTTTTGCCGAATGCTATCCCGATGGGATTCGATGGTGCGCGTGGACAAGAAAAGTGTCTCCGCGATTTCCTTTGTGGTCTTGCCGTGCTTGACCATATTGGCAATCTGCATTTCAGCTGGGGTTAAATTTAGATACCGCGTGGACAGCGATTTGGCAAAGGGCGCCACAATGTCGTTCAGGTTAGACGTCATGATTTCCAACAGCGTAAGCTGACGTGAATCCAGCCGGCTCGCCTTCAGTTTTTCCAGAAAGGGCATGATCAGTTCCTTGACATTGTAAATCACCTGTTCCTCGAGTTCATTTTTGTCCTCTTCTCGTTTCTTCAGCAAGACTTTGAGTGCTGTATTCATTTCTTCCAGGTTCTCAGACTTGATACGCAATTCCCGCGTGCGCTCCTCCACACGTTGTTCCAACTCTTCTTTAGCCTCTTTTAGTTTTTGCTGCATGATGTTTTTATGCAACGCAATTTCAATGGCGGCCAACAATTGTCGTTCCTGCAACGGTTTTAAAACATATGCATAGGGACCAATGGGTTTGGCCCGTTGAATCATCTCCTCATCGGCATAGGCTGTCAGAAAAATAACCGGAAGATGCAGTGCGTCATTAATTTTGGAGGCCGCCGATATGCCATCCAATTTACCCGGCATCACGATATCCATCAACATGAGATCTGGTTTGAGGTCCAGTGCCATTTCGACGGCGTCTTCACCCGAGGATGCGATTCCCACCACGTCATAACCGTTGGACCTCAAGCATTCTTCGATTTGAGAGGCAATGATGATCTCGTCATCGGCGATAACAATTCGCTGCATGGATAGGCTCTCCTTTCAACCCAGCTGAATTGTCCAGCGGGTTTTGAGCTGATTTTGAACCACCGAGGCAATATGCCCATTAAAATATATGTGTTCGACCAAATGGTATTTGTCCTGGCACATAATTTCCAGGTGATAGGGATCGTTTATACGCTTGATTGTACACTGGGATAGGCCGGCCATTCCCAAGCCGTCTGCTTTCAAGACCGCTTCTTTGGCCGTCCAATAGCGAAAAAAAAGCACTTCCGATCGATCAGCCCCCAGCTGCCATTCTGAATCCGTGGCAATCCGTTTGAACATGGCATTCGAAATGGGTTTTATTTCCTCAACATCAATTCCAGTGCGCTGCAATGAAATGATTGCGCCCACATAGGTTGGCTTATGGGTCAATGACCAGTGGTAACCGTCAAATGGTTGCGGAACCCCTTTGTCGTCCTTGACCAATTCTCCCAGCTGTATCTGACTTTTTTGAGCACAGATACTTAGCGCCTGGCGTGCCATGCTACTCAGCATCGTAACACGCTGTCTTCCATTCCGGACCCGGCTTAGGTGGTGTGGCACCGCAAGAATAACTGGATGGATACAGAAACTGAGATCCGCCATGGGCTATACTTTATCTCGATTTTATCCGCTCGATTTTGTTTTTAGTTTCAATGCCTCGGTATAGACCTGCCGTTTCATAAGACCATGCTTGGCAGCGATGCGCCTGGACAAGTCGGAAAGGCTGGCGTCACCGCTCCGGAACGCCTGCAAAATGTCCTTGCGGACTGTATCCAAATTTGAAGCCCCCGGTCCGGTAAAACCATGCACAACCAGCGTACATTCGCCTTTGATTTCCGCACGATTGGAGAGCGTTGCAAATATGTCACTCAGGCTTCCACGGATAAATTCTTCGTGTTTCTTGGTCATCTCGCGTGAAAGCACTGCTTCGCGTTCCCCCAATGTTTGGATCAGACGACTTAGCAGGGCCGTAATCCGTTTTGGCGACTCATAAAAAATAAGCGTTTTGCGTTCCTGCCGGTAATCTGCCAGTATCTTTTTTATCTTACCCGCCTTGCGAGGTAAAAAACCGATAAAAATGTATGCATCGGTGGGCAGTCCGGAAACACTGAGTGATGCTAGTGCCGCTGCAGGCCCGGGTATTGGCACCAAGCGAATTTGCGCCGCAGCGGCTGCTTTCACCAAACGATAACCGGGGTCGGAAAGGGTTGGCGTGCCGGCATTGGAAACCAGCGCAATGGTATCTCCAGACCGCAATCGCGCGATCAGACCCGGCGTTCTTCGGGATTCATTGTGCTCGTGTAACGAAATAATCTGGTTTTTGATATGATAGTGGCTCAGCAGGCGCTGGATGTGCCGGGTGTCCTCGGCCGCAATCAGGTCAACTTTTTTAAGGGTTTCAATGGCACGCAACGTAATATCGGCCAAGTTGCCGATGGGTGTTGCCACCACGTAAAGCGATCCATCCGTGGGGCTAGTCTCTGATTCTGATTTGGTGCCTGAATCCATTAGATTCCGTTTTTTCAGGGATTTTCATACATATCGTTTCTGTCAACCTGGTTGGCCGTTTGTAACTGTTTACCATTTTAGGATTCAAGGGGTCAACAGTTAGCGAATTAGGCCTTTGAACTTTTAGGCTGTTCGCTGCGAACAGTCTTCAGTCTAAATGCCTAAAAAGCTACCGGCTAGATAGTGGATGTTTGTTTATTGTTAAAAATCAATTCAGCGATATGTTTACGTTTAAGCCGCATACATTATTTAGGATTTATATTGAAATTTTCATAAATTTCTCCTACCTTGAAGGTACTATCCATGGCATTTGAGCGATATCCGACGGCGAAGCAATTACGCGCGTCTCAATTGTCACCGGCACCCAGCAGAAGACCTGAAGCGTGTCCCGTGGGTGTGCATGCCTGGAAAGTCATCAAACAAGGAGGCAGTTATGAAACGTGCTCTGTTGGTCATCTGGCTTCTCATCGTCTTAGTTTTCATGCTCTCCTGCAGCGGCCAAGCCAAACAGGTGAAAAAAGACGGTCAGGCGCTACCGGCCTGGATCGAGACAGGTGGTGTCAAACAATACCCACCCGATCTTTATATTACTGGGGTCGGCAGTGCAGATGTCAAATATAATGATACCGCCGCCGCCCAGGCTGAATCGGACTCGAAATCAATCGCCCAAGTTGCCAAACAAATTGAAGTCGTTATCCAGCAGCTTTCATCCAGCTTTGAACGGGAGACGTCCGCAGGCAGTGGCCAGTCACTCAGTCAGCGTGATATCTGGGAGAAAACAGCAGCCTATGTCAAAATAAAAGTGGAGGGCGTCCGTATCCAGAGCCGTTACCATGATAAAAAAAGCGATCGCATGTACTCCCTTGCTGTGCTGGATCGTATGGCCCAGGGTCGAACCATCTCCGATGAGATTAAATCACTCAAATCCAATGCTGCGGCCATGACAGCCGAAGCAGTCCGCAGCCAAGAACGTGTTGACAAGGTACACCGATCGGTTATGGCCTATGGATTGGCCATCAAGAAACTGATCTTGGCGGTCAGAAAAAATCAGTATCTGGGAATTATCGCCCCACGCATGGTAGATCGGGATCTACCCGACGTGCTAGCCCGCTTACAATCTGACATAAGCGATCTCATGTCAGCATTTACCATGGAAACTGTGTCCGGCGACGACCAAAAAGGTATCGTGGGCGGCAACCTTCCTCAACCGTTAAAACTGCGTGTTTTTTATCGCAACCAACCGGCGCCGGCCGTACCCATCAGTTTCTCATTTGTCCAGGGATCTGGAAATGTCGACGCCTACGCCAGGTCGGATAAAAATGGTGTGGCCCAGTCTACCGCCGGCAACCTGGGTCCCACCGGTCAGAAAATCAACAAAATCCGTGCCGCCATCAATGTCTATCCATCCGACCCTCAAATCCAAAAAGAACTGAGCGCCATTATCGCACCGACCTATACCCAGTTTACCTATGAGCTCCCACCCGTGGAGGAAATCCGCGTAGCCGTGCTCATTGCTGAATACAATCTGGGGTATGAGCAACGCGAATCTTACTTGAAAAACTTGGTGGTGTTGTCACTGGGCAGATCCAAACTCCAAGTCATCAAGGAGGTACCTCCGAAATATCGTTTGGAATCCTATGATTTAGGCGGTGGTCCCGGCCTGCGTGCCAAGCTACAAAAGCTTGCGGAGATAGCTGATTTGGCTGTTGTGGGCGAGTCCAGGGCAACGTTACAGGACGTCAGCACAAGTTCTTCCCTAATCATCGCCAAAGCCCGGGCAATCATCAAAATATTCGACTTGTCCACGAACACAGAAATCGGCAACATCGACCTGGTCACCAAAGGCGCCGGGCCGGATCGAGACGAAGCCGGTCGCCGTACTCTCAAGAAAATCTCCGTTTCGGCCGCCCGTGCATTTGATAAGGAAATCCAACGGACACTGTTTGGCAAGTAACGGTATTGCAGCTTTCAGCTGTAAGCAATCAACCACAGTTGCTAATAGCTGAGGGACAATAGGGCGGGTGTATGTCGTGGGAAGACGAAGCTGTAGGCTCAAAACCCTTAGCAGCTTACAGCTTATACCTGATAGCTTACGGCCTACATAGCCGACAGCCTGAACGCCAAACAGCCTCACGTTACTGTTTGAGTCGATCGAAGAACTCCCCCGGTACCGTGACTTCCATTTCTACCTCGACGGCGCCGTCCGGCATTTCCCGTTTGTCAATAACCCGGGCACCCCTGAGAAATGAACTTACTTGCACGTTTACCTGGTCGCTTTCGGTCATGAAATCCTTAACTGTGGTTTGCGAGTCCACTTGCGCACCCTGAATTTCCTGGACCAAATTGCGCATGGCGTCGGCCTGAGCAGCTCGAGCCGCCAGGGTTCGGGCCAGGGTCGGGTTTTTATGTTTTGACGAAGGCACACCAATTCCGCGAGCCCGGAATATTCTCGGTTTGGCGGGTTCTGGTTTGGGCTTTGGTAAAGGTGCCCGGTATAGGGTTACCAGACGACTGTCTTTATCCACCTCAACATCGACTGAGGTTACCAGGTTTCCCTGGGTCACGCCCACCACCTTTACGTTGATGTAAAACACATCATTGAGCTCGGAAACTGTTCCCGAGATAATCGTCTCAGCGCCCAATAATTTTCCAAAAGATTGGGTCGAGGACTCGTCCACAAAAGATGAAACTTGAAACGCTTGCTCGGCAATCACCTTATCGATGATGGCACGTTCCAACACGGAAAATTGTTCGGAACGGGAAAAATAGGGCGTCAATTTCTCGGCAATGTAGCGACCCAATTTCGAAACAGACTGATCATCATTGATCAAATCGGCGATAGCGATAACCATGGGTTTTGAGGGCGGTCCGCCAGAGGAACCCATATTGGAAGATTCGCTTTCGGTATAACTTTCCTGGGACGTAACCTCGGTCCGACCTTCCTGTTTGGCAATTTCGGCCTCCAACTCGGCCATGGCATCTTCGGCATTCTGCTGGACCTGTTCTTCAGGTGTGAGCACCTCTTGTCCTCCACCGGAAGTCGTGGCAGAAAATCCTTGTCCCTGGCGCAGATAGTATATTTCTTGATTCAGCTGATTGCCCAGGTATTCAAGCGCCTCTACGAACTCCGCATACCGTGGCGTTGTTTTTTCCAGAGGCTTTTGCTGCAACGCGCTATCTGGTGCCGGCGGTGCACCCGCACACGCAATTAAAATGCATATCATCAAAATCGCTAAAGCCGTCGATCGTATCTTCAACGTAGCCTCCTTTCGCAACAAATATCCACAGGTTATGAAACAATCGCTTGAAAATGTATAAATATCAGAGCGCAGACTGTTCCGTCAATATTTCTCTTGGAATTCACCATTATTGCAAAAACAGGCAACGATCGTCGCGAATACATTATTTATAACAATTAGTTACAAAAAATACCCGTCTTGTCTCAGTTGGATTTCGTATTTTCAATTGACTTATGCCTGATTTTAACTTATTTTTATACGTACATTTAAAGTGGCTACACCATGTTTCAAGCTGCCTCATATCTTGTTGTCAATTTCTCATAACTGTCTCTTACCTCGCTAGAGAGGAGGTGAAAATTGGTGAAACCCTATAAATTATTATCGCTTTTTCTCGTCGCCCTTCTTCTATCCGGCTGGATCTTCAGCCAAACGGCCTACGCCTACTCTCCCAAAGAAATTTATCAAAAAGCTGGCCCGGGAGTCGTTTTTATTTTTGCGTCCAAGGGTTCCAGTAAGGGAAGTGGTGGGACCGGGTCTATCATCACATCGGACGGCCTTGTGATAACCAATGCCCATCTGTTTACCCAGAAAGATTCTTCTAAACTTTTGAGCAACATAACGGTTTTCCTAAAGCCTAAAAGAGTGACCGGTGATCATAAAGCCGATTTATCCAAAGGATATCGCGGTAAAATATTAGCCTACGATATCCCCCTCGATTTGGCACTCGTTCAAATCCTCAATCCGGATAGACAATTTAAAACCGTACCGTTTGCCGATTCCGAAACAATAGAAATTGGCGAACAGGTTTATGCCATTGGTCACCCGGAACAGGGGGGCTTATGGAGTCTAACCACGGGTGTTATCAGCGCCCGCTGGAAAAATTACGGCGGCGTCTCCGGGAAGCATCTTTTTCAGACCGATGCCAGTATCAACCGCGGCAATTCCGGTGGCCCCCTGCTTGATGACAAGGCATCTATGATCGGTATTAATTCCATGATCGCCCGCAAAGCTGCCGACGGGCTCACAATAACGGATGTAAATTTTTCCATTCGAGCCAAAGTTGCCATTGATTGGCTTAATCAAAAAGGATACCCAATTAATTTTGCCGCCAGAACGGCGCCACCGCCGGAACCAATTTTACAGCAGCCTGAAACACCCAAGACGCCACCAGCCAAGACAACCCCGCCGGCCACAACAGTAAAACCGAAACCACCAGTTAAGGAGGAAACCGCAACTTCACCGGTAAAGCCCCCCCCCCCGAAGGAAGAACCTGCGCTGACAAGTGAACAACCGCAGGAACAGACGGCTCCTGTTGCGACGCCCCCCCCAGAAAAGAAACCGCCTGTAAAGCTTGCCCCGCCATCCAAACAAAAGGTCATCGCCCAAAAACCAAAAAAAGGAAAAATTTTAACCCAGAAAAAACCGTACAAGATGGATTCCCTGTTGGAGGGCATGCGCGAAATGGAAGATTTAATGGATGAAATGAAGGATATGATGAAAGGCTTCAAAGAAAGGAGAAAACAATGAAAGCAAAAATTCTCGTAGTGTTCTGTGTATTGCTGGTAACCGGAATGTTTCTCATGGCTGGCTGTTCAAAAACCCCTGAAAGCGCTTTCAATCAAGGACCGGAATGGGTCTACAAAGGCAGCGGTGCTTTTGATGTTGAAAAAGGTAAGGTCTTTTACGGCGTCGGTATCGCCTCGGGTATTAAAAACAAAGCCCTGCTGGTAACCACGGCCGACAACCGCGCCCGGGCGGAAATAGCCAAAACGCTTGAAACCTATGTTGCTGTTTTAGCAAAGGATTACATGGCGTCCACCACAGCGGGTGATATGTCTGCATCCTCAGAGGAACAACATGTGGAACAAGCCCTGAAAACTTTTTCAAAGACAACCTTGCATGGGGCCACCATTGTTGACCACTGGCAAGACCCGGCGGACATGACCATGTATGCCCTGTGCGAACTCGATATGTTTGCCTTCAAAGACGCATTGGACACCTACAAAGAACTTGACAAACAGGTTCGCGACTACGTCCGTCAAAATGCGGAAAAAATGCATGATGAGCTCGAAGAAATGGAAAACAAACAATAATATAACTATATAAAAAAGTTATATGAAGCAGCGCCAGCATGGCGCTGCTTTTTTTTGGGGGCCCGGACATGCTGACGGGCCTGTCTTGATACCTGGCCGGAGAAATAAGATTAAACTTTTTCTCCAATATGCCGATGATAGATTAAGAACGTTTATTGGCAGGAGAAACACGGATGGGTTTAGCTTCATCCCTTAAGAGACGGTCCCCATGACATGCCCAAAAATTCTAGTGGTGGATGATAGTGCCATAATTCGCAAAGGAGTTGCGTTGCAATTCAGGGATAGCGCCCTCATAACCCAGGCCCAAAACGGTCAAGAGGGCCTGGATTTTGCCCTTTCCGATGAATTCGATCTGGTCGTTACAGACGTGGAAATGCCCGTGATGGACGGGTATGAGCTTTGCCGTCAGATTAAAAATACCGAAGAAACCCAACATATTCCTGTAATTATCTTAAGCTCTCTGGATGCCGACCGTGATATTGACAAGGGATTTCAGGTTGGTGCTGCCGCCTATATCTCTAAAAATGATGCCCAAAGCGAACTTAAGGAAACGGCTGAGCAGGTTCTTGAAAAATCGAAATTCACGCAGGATCGGACCATTCTGGTGGTTGAAGATTCCGAGACCATCCGCAATGTCGTAAAAAAGGGACTGGCGGAAGCTGGGTTTCAGGTGATGACTGCCCGAAACGGGCAGGAAGGCTTGGAAAAAATTGCTGACCAGGAGCCGGATTTGATCCTGAGCGATATTGAAATGCCCCAAATGGACGGGATATCGTTTTGCACGGCTATTCAGGCTGTTGATCGCTTCGCGGCAATCCCCTTCGTTGTGATGAGCACCAAAACCGATCGGGCACTCATGCGGCGTATGTTGCAAAAAGGAGCTGATGCCTATCTGGCCAAACCGTTTAATATTGATCAGCTTGTGATAACCATCGAAAGATTGCTGTCGGATCAGTACCAGATGCTCATTAAAGATCGGGAGCGCCTGGAATCTGAAAGGCGCATGATGTTGGCCGGTATCACCAGTTTAATCGAAGCATTGGAAGCACGTGACCCCTATACCCGTGGTCACTCCGAATCTGTGGGGAGAATCCTGAAGGGGATGGCGGCCGACATGGGAGCGCCGCCAGAGGAGCTGGAATTGCTGGTTATCGCTGGTGGTCTGCACGATTTGGGCAAGATCGGTGTACCCGACGCCATCCTCCTGAAACCCGGCAAGCTCAGCAAAGAGGAGTTTGCCGCCATCAAAGAACATCCAGTCATGGGTGCCAATATCCTGGCCCCCATCGATACGCTCAAGGATATGATTCCGATCATACTGCATCACCACGAGCGCCTGGACGGCAAGGGATACCCCCATGGTCTGAAGGGTAGCCAAATTCCCCTTTGGGCCCGGGCAACAGCCGTTGCCGATACCTACCACGCCTTGACCAGCAATCGTCCCTATCGCCAGGGACTACCCCAGGAAAAAGCCTTCCAAATTATGCAAGACGTCCGCGGCACACAGTTATGTCCGGAATGTTTGGATGTTTTTATGCGCTGGATCAACACATAAAATCGCACACCAAATTGGGCTCAATATTGGTGTATGATTTTATGTATAGGCGAGCTCAAAGGCATTCTGGATGTGATCGATCATTTTTTCTTCACCCGTGGAAAGCACCGTCACCACATCGAATCGCGCCGATTGATCCAATTGGCGGTTTATTTTAAGGTAGTATAGGGCGGTCATGGAAATTTTGCGCTGTTTTTTCGCTGTGATGGCCATTCGGGCACTACCGTAAGACAGGGAACGTCGCGATTTGACTTCCACAAACACAGTGTTTTTTCTGTCTTTGGCAATGATATCGATCTCCCCCAACGAACATGTAAAATTCTGTTCCAGGATCTTAAAGCCTTTTTTTTTAAGATAGCGTACAGCCGTTTTTTCACCGGCCTTACCGGTTTGCTGACGTTGCCGGCTCATACGAGCGTTTCCTTAACGCCTTTAAAGCTCTTGCGGTGGATCGGAGAACAGCCGAATTGACGAACCGCTTCCCTGTGGGCGCGCGTTGGATAACCTTTATGATTTGCGAACCCATATTGGGGATAAAGGTCATCGTATTTGAGCATTAAACGGTCTCGGGTTACCTTGGCAATGATGGAGGCGGCCGCAATGGAAATACTGCGTGAATCACCCTTGGTAAGCGTCTTTTGGGGCAGGGGCAACGAAATTTCAAAAATGCCGTCCACCAAAAGATAATCCGGAGATACAGATAGATCGGCGATGGCCATGGCCATGGACTGAAGCGTTGCCTGGAGGATGTTGATACGATCAATCGTTTGCGCGTCTACGACACCCACACCGACAGCCTGGGCCGCATCCTTAATCCGCGGGAACAGATCAGCCCTCTTTTTAGGGCTCAGTTTCTTGGAGTCATCGACACCATTGATATCGAATGATTCCGCTAATACCACTGCCGCTGAAACAACCGGACCGGCCAGGGGCCCCCGACCGGCTTCATCTACACCGGCAATTTGGATATAGCCACCTTTTCGAGCTTTACGTTCAAATATCCACAGGTCTTTATTCATACATATTTGCGACACCCGCTGTATTTGATGAAACCGCAATGGAGAAATTGGCCTTTTTACGAAGCCATCTTACTTGGGAGCAAAGCGCTTTTCTTTGATCCGGGCCGCCTTACCTCTCAATTTTCGCAGATAATAAATCTTTGCACGGCGAACCCGCCCCTTGGAAATCACTTCGATATTGTTGATGACCGGTGAATTCAATGGGAAAATACGCTCAACTCCAATACCGTAGGAGACTTTTCTGACCGTAAAAGAGGCGTTAACCTTATCCTTGCGCTTGCTGATTACCACGCCCTGAAATGCCTGAATTCGCTCTTTCTCACCTTCTCGAATTTTTACATTGACCTTAACCGTGTCGCCGGGGTCAAAGTGCGGCAGATCCAGACGCAGAATTTCTTTTTCAAGCTGTTTGATTTTTTCCATGATTGACTCCAATAAATTTATATCCGTAATTGTTCACTTGTAATTTTTTTGTTACTATGAATCCCTGCCTCATTGACATCTCTTATTGGTTTATTGCGTTTTTTGCGTTTATCGTGTTGCTGAAAGGTTCAGCTTACCTCACTGTACCGTAATCCGTCCCATCAATTCAAGAAACACAACAAACCCAATGAAAGCCTACCTTCCCAACAACCGATCCAGGATGATCGCGGCCGCCGATCGTACCGACAGATGATTATAGCTTGTTGGCCCGGTTATGGGCTCCAAGATATAATCGGCCTGCTTTAGAAAATCATCTGGCAAACCCCAAGCCGTGCCAAAAATAAGGGCATACGGTTGCCCATCGCGTATTTTTTTCCGCATTGCGACCATTTTTGTACAGCCATTTTGCTGGCGTGCACTGGTTGTAATGGTCACGGGTTTGCCATTTCCTTCCGCGCCAATATCATTCAGGACAGACTCAAAAGAATCCCGCACGCGAATGAGTGACATGGCCTCCCTACGCTTGGGATTATACGTTGATCCTGCCCCTGATACCCAATGCGATATGATCTTGTCAACAAGTTCCAGTTGATCACGGACCGGTGTAACAATATACAAAGACCGAACACCATACGTTCTTCCCGCTCTGGCGATATCGTGCAAATCCAGGTTCGTCACTGCCGAGGCGATCACCTCGCCCTTTTTACCCAGAACCGGATGATGAATCAGTATCAAATGAAGATTGGGCCGCAATGATGTTTTCAATGTCTGTGCACCATTTTTTTAGGATAGCGACATCCTGCCGGCTCAATCGTTTGGTTTTAAGTAGATCCGGGCGCTTCAAAAAGGTGTGAATCAGGGACATTTCCTGTCGCCACTGATCGATGGCTTTATGATTGCCCGAACGGAGCACCTCCGGAACCGCTTCGCCCTCAAAAATCGGCGGGCGCGTGAAGTGGGGGTGCTCCAATAGATTCCCGACAAAAGAATCCGAAACGGCTGAATTTTTATTGCCCAGCACACCGGGAATGAACCGGACCACGGCCTCCATAAGCACCATGGCGGCTAATTCGCCCCCCATCAGCACATAATCACCAATGGATATCTCTTCGTCGATAAAGGACCGATTAATACGTTCGTCAACGCCCTCATATCGGCCACATACCAGGATCAGACCCTCATATGCCGCCAGAATTTGGGCCTGTTCCTGATCCAACTTCCTGCCTTGGGGCGTCAACAGAACTGTCCGGGATTTTGGCAAACCAAGGCGGGCACTGCGAATAGCCCCTGCCAAAGGTTCCGGTTTCATAACCATCCCGGATCCGCCCCCGTAAGGCCGGTCATCCGTAACCTGGTGTTTATCGTGCGCGAAATCTCGGATATTGCGAACGCTTACACCAAGTTGCCCCTTCGCTACAGCTTTGCCGATGATGCCATGTTGCCAAAACAGCTCAAACATCTCCGGGAATATGGTTAAAACGGTAAAATTCATGTTTATTGTGTTTGTTGTGTTCGGTGGGTTTATTGTGTTGCAATCAGCTCACAGCCTAATGCTATTCTACTGATATCATTTTAAAATTAAACAAACCCAACGAACTCAACAAACCCAATGAACCCGGCCCTAAAGCCCTTCCGGCAGATCCACCCGCATGATTTTTCGATCCAGATCAATTTCCTTAACCACGGATACCAGTGCCGGTATTAAAACCTCGGTCTGACCGTCCGAAGTCTTTTGCCTGGCCACGTACACATCATTGCTGCCGGTAGGAATGATGGCCGTAAGCTCACCGATATATTCCCCGCTCACATGATATATAGCCAAACCCAGCAGGTCGTCCCAATAATAGCTGTCCTCGTCCAATTCTTCCAGCGCAGCTTTTTCAATCAGAAGCTCAGACCCGATGAGCGCTTCAGCCTGGCTACGATCTTGAATGCTGTCTAATGATAGTAGAATGGTTTTGGAATGCTGTTTTGCCCAGTTAACCGTACGTACAAACCTGTTGCCGTGGGAATCCTTCAGGACAAGTTGCATACCAGATTGATATCTGGATAGCGACTCAGCGTAGGAGAAGACTTTGACAACACCCTTGATGCCATGTGCACCAACAATCTTCCCAATGGAAAGGAGATTTGCGTTATCCACAAAACTATTCGATAATTTCCAGGACAGTCCGCTTTTTGATCTTGGCCGATGCCGCGCTTAGAATCGTCCGCATCGCCCGTGCGGTTCTGCCCTGCTTCCCGATAACTTTACCCAAATCCTCTTTGGCCACTTTCAGTTCCAGCACAGAGGTTTGATTGCCTTCAACCTCTTCAACTGAAACTTGATCTGGTTGGTCCACAAGTGCCTTGGCAATAAAATAAATCAGGTCTCTCATCGCTCCATCTCCTTTGCAGCTTGAGAATTAGCGTATCGATATTATGCCGGACTCGCGAATAAACCTTCTTTTTTCAGTAAACTTTTAACCGTGGCTGAGGGAAGCGCCCCTTGTTCCATCCAATATTTAACCCGATCGGCTTTCAGCGTTACTTCAGCCGGTTCTTTTAACGGATTATACGTGCCCACAGACTCTAAAAAACGTCCGTCCCGCGGGCTTTCACTATCTGCGACAACAATGCGGTAAAAGGGTCGTTTTTTCGCACCATGCCGCGCCAACCTAATTTTTACTGCCATTAAACATCTCCTTTAGAAAGGAAGCATCCCGCGTCCCAAACCGCGCATGCCGCCTTTATTGAACTTTTTCATCATTTTAAGTATCTGACTGTAATTTTTCAACAACTTATTTACATCTTGTACACGAGTTCCACTGCCTTTTGCAATCCTTTTCCGTCGACTTCCGTTTATTATGGTATGTGTTTGGCGTTCTTGGGGCGTCATCGAGTTAATAATGGCTTCAATTCGCACAAATTCGTGTTCATCCACCTCCAGGTTTTTGAGCTGTTTGATCTTGCCCATGCCGGGTATCATATTGATCAGATCCGAAAAAGATCCCATTTTGCGGATTTGAACCATCTGGTCGCGAAAATCCTCCAGGGAAAATTCACTTTTGCGCAATTTCTTTTCAAGCTCGACCGCCTTTTTTTCATCCATCACGGCCTGGGCTTTCTCGATCATGGTGAGAACATCGCCCATTCCCAAAATTCGGGATGACATCCGTTCCGGATGAAACGGTTCCAGCTCGCTCAATTTTTCGCCAACACCCACGAACTTTATCGGTTTACCGGTCACTGTTTTAATGGAGATGGCCGCACCGCCACGGGCGTCACCGTCCATTTTTGTCAAGACAACCCCGCCGATATCCAATGCTTCGTTAAAAGATTGCGCAATATTAACGGCGTCCTGACCCGTCATGGCATCAGCGATCAGGAGCGTGTCCGATGGTTTAACAGCTGCCTTGATGCGTTGCAATTCAGCCATGAGTGCTTGGTCGATATGCAGCCGGCCGGCAGTGTCGAGGATCAGGGTGTCACACCCGGCTTTTTGGGCCGCCCCTCTGGCGGCCTGACAGATATCAACCGGATCCATATCAGCTGTGGCCGGGTATACCGGCACATCCAGCTGGGCACCCAATTTGGTCAACTGATCGATGGCAGCCGGGCGATAGACATCGGCCGGGACTAAATAGGGGTGAAAGCCTTTCGATCGGATAAATATAGCCAGCTTTCCAGCCGTTGTGGTTTTACCTGATCCCTGTAGTCCCACCAACATAATCGACACGGGGCGGGTACCACTCAGATCGAGCGCTTGATGTTCCCCGCCCATCAGGGTCGTCAGCTCTTCATTGACAATCTTGACGATTTGCTGACCGGGTGTTAGGCTGGCCATGACTTCCTGGCCCAGGGCCCGTTCCTTAATATCCGCAACGAAGCGTTTGACAACCTTGTAATGCACGTCCGCTTCCAGAAGCGCCATGCGGACCTCCCGCAGTCCATCCGATATATTCTTTTCGGATAGTTTGCCGTGTCCTTTGAGCTTCTTTAAAGCCTGGTTGAGTTTGTCACTGAGGTTGTCAAACATCCAATGCGCCTCTTTTGGTACGAACTACAATCTTTTTATTAAACTAATAAAATTAGTATTATTACCATATCGTGTCAATAATAAACATGACGGATTCGTAAAAAGGTCAACATCAGCGGTGTACTTCACGTACTTGCATTTGACCTTTTTACGAATCCGTTTATTATAAGGGGTAATATTCGCTTATTCCACAAAAAAAGGCAGCATGGACCAGACCAGACATAAACCCGAAATTAAAGATCTCAGCCGTAAACAATTGGTGGATTGGTTTGCTGACCATGGCGTCCGCTCCTTTCGGGCCGACCAGGTATATAAATGGCTGTACCTCCACCAGGTTGATGATTTTAATCAGATGACCGACCTGGGCAAAAACACCCGCAAACTATTGGGTCAACATTTTGTCAGCCAGCGTCTGGTAGTCAAGGAGGTTGCGACAGCCAAAGATAAAACCCGCAAATACTTATTTGAGCTTTGGGATGGCAATCTGATCGAGTCTGTTCTCATACCGGAAAAACATCATCACACCCTATGTATTTCCAGCCAGGTGGGCTGCGGCCAGGCCTGCCGCTTCTGTTTAACAGCTCGTAGCGGAATGATTCGCAATCTAACCCCGGCCGAAATTATATCCCAGGTCCGGGATATCTGTTACCTAACGGCCGGATCAGAATCCCCCACCAATATCGTCTTTATGGGCATGGGTGAACCATTGGCGAATTACGATAACGTCCGCCAGGCCCTGGGCGTCATTACCGACAGTGATGTGGGCTTGAAATTCTCCAACCGACGCATAACCCTTTCCACCGCCGGTCTGGTGTCGCGGATGCCGGACCTGGGCCGGGAAACCCAGGTCAATTTGGCAGTTTCATTGAATGCGGTGGACAGCCAAACCCGCAGCCGTTTGATGCCCATTAATCGCAAATACCCCCTTGAAAAGCTCATTGCCGCCTGCCGGGACTATCCCCTAAAAAATCGAAAAAAAATCACCATCGAGTATGTCCTGATCAAGGGGGTCAATGATTCTCCGGAAGCGGCCCATACCCTGGCCAATCTTCTCAAGCCAATTAAGGCTAAAATAAATTTGATTCCCTACAATGCGTATGATGGCAGCCCGTATTCGTGTCCTGCGGAGGAAGTGATTGTAAGGTTTCAAGATATCCTGATTGCCAACCATTACACCGTCATGGTCCGGCGCAGCAAGGGTCAGGATATATTGGCGGCTTGTGGCCAGCTCCGCGCTTTTCAAGGTGATCGTTCCAAATTTTAAAATTATTATATGTTTTTCAAGGTCTTAATCTCTTTGATATTTTTTTAAATCTGAAACCCTTTGGGATTGCCGATCTCACTGCATCTACGGCGTCAGGCGTTTTTCCGTATAGGCTACTATTACGAAACATCACCTTCCTTGTAGCTACAGCGACCTCGACAATCGATCACCTGAAAAGAAAATATCATTTCATAAAACTTGACGAACATGATGATTTTAAAGATTTGTCGATTTGGAAAGAAGGAAGCATAGTTAACTCAGGGGTCGGGGTGTTTTTCCATCAAAACCTTGCCTGGTGCGGAGATATGATCAGCAACTTCAGCGGACACTGTCTGAATGCATTAGGCATCATTAAGAAAGAACAGCTTGTAACATATAT